>ENA-OQCL01000104-OQCL01000104.1-human-gut-metagenome-genome-assembly--contig:-NODE-104-length-46927-cov-10.653996_pt1 | contig 46927 bp, 37 predicted proteins | sample MGYA00242502_ERZ504586 | MGnify/ENA primary metagenome ERZ504586 (study PRJEB26092, sample SAMD00036316) | human gut metagenome | host: Homo sapiens | study: EMG produced TPA metagenomics assembly of... | reverse complement strand
GGCAAGCCCGACAGGGCTTGACTGAGAGGGCGAGGATGCTGCCCACCATTTTCATTCCTTTTTTCCACAAACATTTTGGAAGATGTGGAAAAACCGCGCGGCGGGTGTATCTTTTTGTGCAAAAACGTGGTAAAATAGACTGTAAAATCAGAAAGTGTGCGCTGCGGCAGGTCTGCCGTGCCGGGCGCACCAGCATAGCGCACCCGCAGGACGGGTGCGCGGAAAGGATGCAGTATGCAGGGATCGACCATTGCCGCCATCGCAACGCCCCCCGGGGCGGGCGGCATTGCCGTGGTGCGCCTGTCCGGCGCAGAGAGCTATGCCGTGGCTGCCCGGGTGTTCCACCCGGCAAACCCGGCAAAAAAGGTGGAACAGGCTAAGGGCTACACCGCACTGTTCGGGCATTTCGTGGACAGGGAAGAAGCCTTTGACGAGGGCGTTGCTCTGTTTTTCCGTGCGCCCCACAGCTATACCGGCGAGGATGTGGTGGAGCTTTCCTGCCACGGCGGCAGCGCGGTGGCGCGGCGGCTGGTGGAAGCCTGCCTTGCAGCGGGCGCGCAGCCTGCCGCCCCCGGCGAGTACACCCGCCGTGCCTTTCTGAACGGCAAGCTGGGTCTGACCCAGGCGGAAGCGGTCATGGACTTGATTGCGGCAGACGGACGGCGGGGGGCAGCGCTGGCAAACGCCGCACTGGGCGGCGCACTGGCGAAAAAAATCAACGCTCAGAAAGCCCAGCTGACCGCCCTGCAGGCGCATCTGGCTGCTTGGGTGGACTTCCCGGAGGAGGATGTCCCGGAGCTGGACCCCGCCCACCTGCGTACCGTGCTGGGCGCGGTGCGGGAAGAGCTGGACGGCCTTATCCGTAGTTACGATGCCGGTGCGGTGCTGCGCGAGGGTGTGGACTGCGCCATCGTGGGACGCCCCAACGCGGGTAAGTCCACCTTGCTGAACCTGCTGGCAGGGTTCGACCGCGCCATCGTCACCCCGGTAGCGGGCACAACCCGTGATGTGGTGGAGCAGGCGGTGCAGCTGGGGGATATCCGGCTGAACCTCTTCGACACCGCCGGTCTGCGGGAGACCGAGGACGCCATTGAAGCCGAGGGTATCCGCCGCAGCTGGAAAAAACTGGAAGAAGCGGGACTAATCTTAGCCGTCTTTGACGGCTCCGAGCCGCCCAGCCGGGAGGACTTGGCGCTGGCGCAGCGCTGCGCCGGTCGCCCCGCCATTGCCCTTGTCAACAAAGAGGACAAGCCCACCCAGTTCGATGCAGAGCTCATCGCCCCCTATTTTGCCATGGTGCTGCCGGTCTGCTGCCGGGAAGAGGGGAGCCGCAAGGTCATCGCCGCTGCGGTGGCGCGGCTGCTGGGTACCGGCAGCATCGACCCCCATGCCGCCAGCCTGTCCGGGCAGCGGCAGCTTTCTGCCGCCCTCCGCGCCCGGGACGCCGTAGCCGGTGCACTGGATGCCGCCGCCGGCGGCTTTGGGCTGGACGCCGTCTCGGTCTGCGTAGATGACGCGCTGGACGCCCTCTGCGACCTGACCGGCGAAAACGCTTCGGAAGCCGTCATTGAACAGGTGTTCGAGCGGTTTTGTGTGGGGAAATAAGGGCGGGGATGTTCTCTTTTGACACCAAAAGAGAACCAGAAAAGCGTATTGCGCGCTGCGGGGAAAGTTTCTGCTTGCCAGCAGCGTGCAGGGACGCTCCGCTGGGCCAGAGGCAGGGAGGGGTGTTCCGACTCCCCCCTCCCTACCTCTGGACTCCACCCACCCCGCAACGGGCCAAGGGCTGCACGCCCTTGACGATCCCAAAGAAGAGGGCTCCACCGGGAAAAAACTGAAGATTCACGCCTGTTCGGCGTGAAGATCTTTTAACCGCTTTTTTCCGGCTCCGCCGATTTGTAGCCCCCTCAGTCGCTGCGCGACAGCTCCCCCCGGGGGAGCAAGCGCAGCAGCTGCCGTTTCCCGTTACGACCCCTCCCGTGAAAATAGCGTTTGGAGCGCTCCGCAGAGCGCGACAAACGCGAAATTAAAAATAATTCTTCCGCTGAATATGCCCAGCAACGACGACGACCGCCGCCAGTGGCGGAAACAGGGAGGAGTTGTTGGGGCAGCGGCCAGCAAGACGCGAGTGCCGCCAGTGGCGGAAACAGGGAGGAGTTGTTGGGGCAGCGGCCAGCAAGACGCGAGTGCCGCCCAAGGCACGATGCGGATGCTGGGTGCCGCAACCCGTAAGCAGCGGAGGGCATTTCAAATCATTGATTAGAGGAAACCCGAAAGTATATGAACCACTTAGGAGATTATGATGTCATTGTCATCGGCGCTGGCCATGCGGGCATCGAAGCCGCCCATGCAGCTGCTGTGCTGGGCGCAAAAACGGCCGTCTTTACCATGAGTCTGGACGCCATCGGCAATATGCCCTGCAACCCCAGCATTGGCGGCACTGCCAAGGGCACGCTGGTGCGGGAGGTGGACGCGCTGGGCGGCGTGATGGGTCTGGCGGCAGACGCCACCTATCTGCAAAGCCGGATGCTGAACAAGGGCAAAGGCCCCGCCGTGCACGCACTGCGGGTGCAGACCGACCGCCGCCGCTACAACGAATACATGAAGCACGCGCTGGAACAGACCCCGGGTCTGGCCATCCATCAGGCTGAGGTGGTGGCGCTGGAAGTGGAAAACGGCCATGTGAAGGGCGTTGTCACCCAGCTGCACGGCGAATACACCGCCAAGTGCGTGGTGCTTGCCACCGGTACGAACCTCGGCGGCAAAATTTTTGTGGGCGATGCGTGGTATGCCTCCGGCCCGGACGGCATGCACGCCGCCAACGCCCTGACCGACAGCCTGAAAGCCGCCGGTCTGCCGCTGCGCCGGTTCAAGACCGGCACCCCTGCCCGGGTGCACCGCCGCAGCATTGATTTTTCCAAGCTGGAATGCCAGCCCGGCGACCCGGACAGCGAATTGCAGCCCTTCAGCTTTTTGACCGATGCACCCATGCACAACAAGGTGGAATGCTGGATCGCCTACACGAACCCTGAGACCCACAAGATCATTCTGGACAATATCCAGCGCAGCCCGCTGTACGGCGGCATGATCGAGGGTGTCGGCCCGCGCTACTGCCCCTCCATTGAGGATAAGGTGGTGCGCTTCTCCGGAAAGGACCGTCACCCGCTGTTTGTAGAGCCCTGCGGTGAGAACACCGAGGAAATGTATTTGCAGGGTGCGTCCAGCAGCCTGCCGGAGGACGTGCAGAACGCCTTTTACCACAGCATCAAAGGCTTTGAGCATCTGGAGATCATGCGCCCTGCCTACGCCATCGAGTACGACTGCGTAGACCCCACCAGTCTGGAAGCCACGCTGGAAAGCAAGGTGGTGCGGGGTCTGTACGGGGCAGGGCAGTTCAACGGCACCTCCGGCTACGAGGAAGCCGCCGCGCAGGGTCTGCTGGCGGGTCTGAACGCCGCCCGCAACGCGCTGGGCTTAGAGCAGCTGGTGCTGCCCCGGCACACCAGCTATCTGGGAACACTGGTGGACGACCTTGTCACCAAGGGCGTCATGGACCCCTACCGCATGATGACCAGCCGCAGCGAGTACCGGCTGACCCTGCGGCAGGACAACGCCGACCAGCGCCTGACCCCCATCGGCAGGGAATACGGCCTTGTGCAGGATGACCGCTGGGCAAAGTACCAGCACACCCAGCAGATTTTGGAAGCCGAGCGCCGCCGCCTGCACGAGACGCATCTGCGCACTGCCGACCTGCGCGCCGCCATGGAAGCCGCCGGTCTTGCCCCCGCCGCCGAGGGCGGCATTGCCGAGGAGCTGCTGCGCCGCCCCGAGATCAGCTACCCGCTGGTGGCGGGCATCATCGGCTGGGGAGAGGAGATCACCCCCATGCTGGCGGAGCGGCTGGAGACCGAGATCAAGTACGCCGGTTACATCGCCCGGCAGGATCGGATGATCCGGGAGGTGGCACGCCACGAAAAGACCCTCATCCCGGAGGATTTCGAGTATGCCGCCCTGACCGGCCTGACGCTGGAAGCCCGGGAAAAGCTTGCCCGCATCCGTCCCCGCAATCTGGGGCAGGCGGGGCGCATCCCCGGCGTTTCGCCCTCCGATGTGGCGCAGCTGAGCATCGCACTGGCAGGAAAACAACAAAAATAATACGAAGTTGCGATAAAATAAACGACTGCGCTACCCCGACCACCTGACAGAAAGGAAAACACTATGATCGACAAACAGCGGTTGGAGGAAAAGTGTTCCACATGGAACATTGCCCTCACCGGCACCCAGCTGGATCAGCTGGATGCCTTTGCCCAGATCCTTGTAGACTACAACCAGAAGGTCAACCTGACCGCCATTACCGACCCGGAGGGCATCGAGGACAAGCATTTCCTCGACAGCCTGCTGTTTGCCAGCCAGCCGGAGGTAGCCGGACGCATGGTGGACGTGGGTGCCGGGGCGGGCTTTCCGGGCATCGTGACCAAGATCTTCAAACCGGAGCTGGAGCTGACCCTGATGGAGCCCACCGGCAAGCGGGTGGATTTTTTGAAGTACGCCTGCGCCCAGCTGGGTCTGACCGGGGTGGAGTTTGCCAAGGAGCGCGCCGAGGAAGCCGCCCGCAAGGTGTGGCGGGAGCAGTTTGATCTTGCCTCTGCCCGCGCCGTGGCAGCCCTGCCCATGCTGGCAGAATACTGCCTGCCGCTGGTAAAGGTGGGCGGCAACTTCCTTGCCATGAAGGGCGCATCCGGGGAAGAGGAGCTGACCGCCGCCCGGGGTGCTATCAAAAAGCTGGGCGGCGAGTACCGCGAGACCCGCACCCTGCACCTGCCCGGCGGCGACACCCGCACGCTGATTTTGTGCAAAAAGATTTCGCAAACTCCGACAGCATACCCCAGAAACGGCGGTAAAATTGCAAAAAGCCCGCTGAAATAACGCATAACTTGACGCAACCTGTAAGACCCTGCCGAACGAAATTTCTGGCGGGGTCTTTCTTTGTGTGCTACACTGAAGCTGAACAGGTTTTCCACGATTTCCCGGAGAAATGTGGAAAAACCGAAGGTTTATTTCACAGGAAAGGGGCAGCATCATGTTTGAACGCAAGAAAACGTCCGGGAAATTACTCTCTCTGCCCATCGACCAGATCCACCCGTCGCCCTTTCAGGCGCGCAAAAGCTTTGACGAGCAGGAGCTGACGGCGCTGGCGCAGAGCATCCGGGAGAACGGTCTGCTCCAGCCGGTCACGGTGCGCAGGGCAGCAGAAGGCTACGAGCTGGTGGCAGGGGAGCGACGGCTGCGCGCCTGCCAGCTGGCAAAAATGACCACCATCCCCGCCATCCTGTGCAGCTACGCCGACGACCGCACCGCTGCACTGGGTTTGCTGGAAAACATCCAGCGCGCCGACCTGAACCCCTTTGAACAGGCGCAGGGGCTGCGGGATGTGATGGTGCTGTGGGACTGCACGCAGGCCGAAGCCGCCAAGCGTCTGGGCATGGCACAGCCCACCTTTGCCAACAAGCTGCGGCTGTTGCAGCTGACCGCAGACCAGCGGCAGTTCGTGCTGGACAACAACCTCACCGAGCGCCACGCCCGCGCGGTGCTGCGCCTGCCGGAGAACCGCCGCAGCGAGGCGCTCATCACCATTGCCAAGCGCCGCCTGAACGCCCGCCAGACCGACAGTTACATCGAGCAGCTGCTGAACAGCCCGCCCAAGGCCGGGCACCGCATCTCCATGGTGCGGGACGTGCGCATCTTTGTCAATACCATCGACCACGCCATCCGGCTGATGACCGACAACGGCGTGCCCGCCACCGCCCACCGGGAAGAGAAGGACGGCTACATCGAGTACACTGTCCGCATCCCCACCGCCGCCGCAGAGAAGTGAATTGTTCCATGTGGAACAGGGAAGAGGGGAAGAGGATGTAGCCGAGAGATGTTCTCTTTTGACACCAAAAGAGAACCAGAAAAGTGTGGCGCTCTGCGGGGCAACTTTCTGCCTGCCAGCAGCGTGTAAAGACGCTCCGCTGGGCCAGAGGCAGGGAGGGGTGTTCCGACTCCCCCCTCCCTACCTCTGGACTCCACCCACCCCGCAACGGGCCAAGGGCTGCACGCCCTTGACAATCCTAAAGAAGAAGTCGAAGCACAAAAAAGCTAGCGCTGCGCCAGTCGGCGCTATCGCTTTAACGCTTTTTTCGCTTCTCCATTCGTAGCCCCTCAGTCGCTGCGCGACAGCTCCCCCCGGGGGAGCAAGCACAGCAGCTGCCGTTTCCCGTTACGACCCCTCCCGTGAAAATAGCGTTTGGAGCGCTCCGCAGAGCGCGACAAACGCGAAAATATAAATATTATTTCCGCTGAACATGGCTAGAGCGAAGCGGAAGCCATTCCAAATCGTTTATTTGCAGCCCAGAATCGTGCGGTCTTTTAACTTTCCCACCCCAAAAGTTAAAAATCCAGCTGAAAAACGCTCCAGATGGTTCAAAAAACAATTTGGATGTGTTATACTAGAAGCCAAGGTGTCTGCCGGACGGGGAAACCGGCGGGCACGACTGCGTGTTCCATGTGGAACAAATCTTTCCCCGGGAGGAAGAAAAGCGCGTGGCAAAAATTGTAGCGATCGCAAACCAGAAGGGCGGAGTGGGCAAAACCACCACCGCCGTCAACCTTTCGTCCTGCGTAGCGGCGCTGGGCAAAAAGGTGCTTATCGTAGATCTCGACCCGCAGGGCAACACCACCACCGGCTATGGCATCCCAAAGCGCAGCGTGGAGGCGGGCACCTATGAGGTGCTCATCGGCAAGGCAACGGCGGCACAGGCCATCCGGCACACCGAGTACCGCACCGATGTCATCGGCTCCAACACCCGGCTGGCCGGTGCCAGCTTGGAAATGATCGACCTGCCCGGCCGCGAGGGGCGTCTGCGCAAGGCGCTGGCTGAGGTGCAGAAAGATTACGACTTCATCTTTATCGACTGCCCGCCCAGTCTGGATCTGCTTACCCTCAACGGCCTGAGTGCCTGCGACAGTGTGCTCATCCCGGTGCAGTGCGAGTACTATGCGCTGGAAGGTCTGTCGGAGCTCATCAGCACCCTCAAGACCATCCGCAAAAAGTATAACCCGTATCTGGATATCGAGGGCGTGGTGTTCACCATGTTCTCGCTGCGGTACAACCTGACCGTGCAGGTGGTGGAACAGGTGCAGAAGTACTTCGGCTCCAAGGTGTACAAGACCACCATCCCGCGCTCCATCCGCATTTCGGAAGCGCCCAGCTACGGCCAGCCCATCAATTTCTACGAGCCGAAGGGCAAGGGCAGCGAAGCCTACATGGACTTGGCCATCGAATTTGTCAAGCACAACCGGCCGCAGGAACCTAAGAAGTCCCGCGCAAAGGCTGCACCCGCCGCAGAGCCGGCGAAAAATGCTCTGGAAGATTAAAACAGGGGGAACAAGGTAAACAATGGCAAGAGGAAAAGGAGGGCTCGGACGCGGGCTGGACAGTCTGTTTGAGGACGCAGCACCGGTCTTTGAGTCAGAGCACGCAGCGGTGGAAACGCTGCCGCTGCGCGAGATCGAGCCGGACCCCGACCAGCCCCGCAAGACCTTTGAGCAGGAGACCCTCAGTGAGCTGGCTGCCAGCATCGCCGAGCACGGCTTGTTGCAGCCCATCGCGGTGCGGCCAAGACCCATGGGCGGTTACAGCATCGTGGCAGGCGAGCGCCGCTGGCGCGCCTCCCGCATGGCGGGTCTTACCGAGGTGCCGGTGGTCATCAAGGATGTGTCCGACGAGCAGGCCATGGAGCTGGCGCTGGTGGAAAATTTGCAGCGCGAGGATCTGGACCCGGTGGAAGAAGCTGCCGGCATCCGGGAGCTGATGACCCGCTGCGACCTGACACAGGAGCAGGCCGCCCGCAAGCTGGGCAAGAGCCGCAGCGCACTGGCAAACAGTCTGCGTCTGCTTAACCTGCCGGAAACGGTGCTGGAGCTGCTGAAGAGCGGCTTTATCAATACCGGTCACGCCAAGGTGGTGCTGGGCCTGCCCACACCGGAATTGCAGGCCGAGGCCGCGCAGATCATCGCGGACAACCAGCTGAATGTCCGTCAGGCCGAGGCGCTTTGCAAAAAGATGGCAAAGCCCGCCAAGGAGCCCCGCGAACCTGCCCCCCGCGGCACTTTGCCGGTGGAGGTGGAAGAGAGCCTGAAGCAGGTGCTGGGCAGCGAGGTGAACGTGGCCTACCACGGCGGCAAGGGCAAGCTGACGGTGCATTTTTACTCCGACGAGCAGCTGCGCGCCTTTGCAAACCTGCTGGGACAGTACCAGATGGAAACCGAATAATCATGCGATCCAAGGCGGGAACTGCCGCCTTTGAACGGCAGCGGAAAGCCCCAGACGCACCGCTGCAAGCCCAATAGAGTTAAGGAGAGTCAATCATGCTGGATATCAAATTTGTCCGCGAGAACCCGGACGCCGTTAAGGAAAACATCAAAAAGAAGTTTCAGGATGCAAAGCTGCCGCTGGTGGACGAGGTCATCGAAAAGGATGCCAAGTACCGCGCAGCCCTGAAGGAAGTGGAGGCCCTGAAGGCCGCCCGCAACAAGCTGAGCAAGGCCAACGGCCCGCTGTTCGGTCAGCTGAAGAAGTGCACCGACGAGGCACAGAAGGCTGAGCTGCAGGCACAGATCGACGCCAACAACGCCGCCGTCAAGGCGGACGCCGACAAGATGGCAGAGCTGGAGAAGGAAGAGGAGGAACTATCTGCCCGCATTCAGGAGATCATGTACTCCATTCCCCAGATGATCGACCCCAGCGTGCCCATCGGCCCGGACGATACCTATAACGTGGAGGCTCAGCGCTTCGGTGAGCCCGTTGTGCCGGATTTCCCCATCCCGTACCACACCGAGATCATGGAGAGCTTTGACGGCATCGATATGGACGCCGCGGGCCGCGTGGCCGGTAACGGCTTCTACTACCTGCTGGGCAACATTGCACGCCTGCACGAGGCTGTGCTGGCCTACGCCCGCGACTTTATGATCAACAAGGGCTTTACCTACGTCATCCCGCCCTTCATGATGCACGGCAACGTGGTGCAGGGCGTCATGTCCTTCCCCGAGATGGACGCCATGATGTACAAGATCGAGGGTGAGGACCTGTACCTGATCGGCACCAGCGAGCACACCATGATCGGCCGCTTCATCGACCAGACGCTGGACGAGAGCAAGATGCCCCTGACCCTGACCTCTTACAGCCCCTGCTTCCGCAAGGAGAAGGGCGCACACGGCATTGAGGAGCGCGGCATCTACCGCATCCACCAGTTCGAGAAGCAGGAGATGATCGTGGTCTGCCGCCCCGAGGAGAGCGCCGACTGGTACGAGAAGCTGTGGAAGATGTCCGTGGAGCTGTTCCGCAGCATGGAGATCCCCGTGCGCCAGCTGAACTGCTGCTCCGGCGATCTGGCTGACCTAAAGGTCAAGAGCTGCGATATCGAGGCTTGGAGCCCCCGCCAGCAGAAGTACTTCGAGGTCTGCTCCTGCTCCAATCTGGGTGACGCACAGGCACGCCGCCTGCACATCCGCATCAAGGGCAAGGACGGCAAGACCTATCTGGCCCACACCCTGAACAACACCTGCGTGGCACCTCCGCGTATGCTGATCGCCTTCCTGGAGAACCATCTGCAGGCCGACGGCAGCGTGACCATTCCCGAAGTGCTGCAGCCGTACATGGGTGGCCTGAAGGTCATGGTCCCCACCAATAAGAAGGACTAAAACTGCACCGGGTTTTCCACAACCGGACAGAAAAAGGTTGAAAAAAGCACCGCTTTCCGCACAGGGAAGCGGTGCTTTTTGCGTGGGAAGCGGGAGCGCCTGAGAGGGTTTTTGCTGCAAAACTGACAAGAAAACCTGTATTTCAACGCACCTATGTAAATAAATCAAGAATCTCAAAAAACTGCAAAATTTTTTGAAAATATGTGTTGACAAAAGGGGCATCTATGGATATAATAATAAAGCACCGTTCGAGTGCAAGTTAAATATGTGGCGGTATAGCTCAGTTGGCTAGAGCATTCGGTTCATACCCGAAGTGTCACCGGTTCAAATCCAGTTACCGCTACCACGTTACAGAGTTTCGCTAAGATAAGGGGGACGGTCGTCCGCAGTAGTGGACGATGAAAGTCGGAGGTTTTAGCGAAGCTCTGTATTTGTAAGGCCCGTTGGTCAAGCGGTTAAGACACGGCCCTTTCACGGCTGTAACATGGGTTCGATTCCCGTACGGGTCATAAAAACGCCTTTGCGCAATGCGCAGGCGTTTTTGCTTTTTCAGACAGCTGCCGCTTGGCCTTTAAGCCCCTCTCTGTGAAAATGCGTTTGGAGCGGCCCGCAGGCCGCGACAAACGCGAATTATTATAAAATGCTTTTCCGCTAAAAATGGTCAGAGCGAAGCGGAGACCATTTCAAATCGTCCTATACACAAAAGGCCGCTGCACAAAATGCTGTGCAACGGCCTCTTGATTATTTACTTGTTCCTCTCCTGCACATACCGCAGGATATCCTCCGGCACCTCTGCCAGTGCATCGGCACCGGCGGCGGTCAGCTCAGCACGGCCGCGGAAGCCCCACAGCGCGCCCATGGCGGGCAGCTGCGCGTTGTGTCCGGTGAGGATGTCCACGTCGCTGTCGCCCACAAAAAGGGTGGCGGCGGGGTCTGCGCCCAGCTCGGTCATCAGGGCGTACAGCCCGGTGGGGTCGGGCTTGGTGGGTACGCCCGGGCGGTTGCCCCGCACGGCGTCAAAGCGGCCGGTGCCAAAGTAGTGGGCAATGATGCCGCCGCACAGGGCATCAGCCTTGTTGGAGAACACCGCGCACTGGATGCCCTCAGCCTTCAGTGCGTCCAGCAGTGCCAGAATGCCGGGGTAGGGCGCGGTCTTGTCCTCCTTGTGGGCGTCGTACCGGGCGGTGAACTGCGCCAGTGTCGCCGCCAGCTGCGCCGGGGTGCGGGCGTCAGCGGGGGAGAACCGCTCCACCAGCTTGGGGATGCCGTTGCCCACCATCAGCTTGAACTGCGCCACCGTAAAGGTGGGCCAGCCGTTTTGTGCGCACACCCAGTTGCCGGCATCGGCAAGGTCGTCGATGGTGTTCAGCAGGGTGCCGTCCAGATCAAATAATACAGTCTTTATCATAAAATAGTCTCCGTTGCTCTGTGTTACAAAAATGCCCCGCCGACCGTAGGTTCAGCGGGGCATCGCAAGTATACTTCTATATCTCCAGAAAATCAAGAGCCGCCAGCGGCACGCTGCGCACCGTGACCTTTTCTTTGCCGGGAAATACAAGGGTCAGGTTGGCGCGCTGCACCGTCACCGCCCAAGGGGATTGCAACGTGGCAAAGCCGGTGTCCGGGTGGAACACGCACAGCTGGTGCAGATGGAACCGGTGCTGCCGACAGAGCAGCAGCTGTCCCTGCTGCTGCCATACGCCCTCCCGGTGCCAGCCCACGGCGGCAGCGCCCAGCAGGGCGGCAAACACCCCGGTGGGGATGAGCAGCGGCAGGGTAAGGGCAGGCAGGGTGGTGCGGGACACTGCCGTCAGCAGCAGACAGAGCGCCAGCGGGATGCCCGCCGGTAAAAAGAACACCATGCTGCGGTCGGTGGTGTCGGCGCGGGTGTCCGGGGGCAGCTGCGCCATCTCCGGCAGCAGCTCCTGCAGCAGCGGGGTGCCCTCCCGCCAGACGAACAAAGGCAGCTCCGGGCGGCACGCCCCTGCCGAGACAAATACCGGGCAATAATGCAGCGCCCAAGTGGCGGGGGAGCGGCGCAGGTCGGCGTAGTTCAGCTGGCTGAGCCGCAGCCGCATCTCGTACCGGCGGATAAATCCGCCCCGGCTGCCCAGCTGGGTGTCGGTGCGCCAGACGGTATAATGCACCGCCTGCAAAGCGCTGCGCACCAGACTGATGCAGAACAGCGTACCCGCCAGCACCAGCAGCCACGCCGTGCCCAGCGGCAGCCAGCGGGCGGCAAGCGCCGCCAGCTGTCCCAGCTGCGCAAGGGCAGCGGTCTGGGCATCCGGGGCGTAGCTTTGGGTCTGGTGGATGGCCAGCCACCATAAAATCAGGGTGGACAGGCCGTTGGCACCCAACACCGTAAAGGCAAGCTTTTCGCCGCCCTTGGGCGCGTGCCACAGCGGGTCTGTCACCGGCAGCAGCACATCGGCAAGCTCCTCGGCCTGCTGCCGGGTAAGATACAGCGTGATGGTCTTGGTCTGCCCCACAGGGTACAGCACCACCCGGCAGGCACCGGTCAGGCGGTAGAGCAGGGGCTGCTCCAACATCAGCGCCGCCAGCCCCTCGGCGCGCAGGGCGCGGTCCAGCCGCACGCCCAGCCGCCAGCTGACGTGCACTGTGCCTTCGGCATCCACCTGCCAGCGGCCGCCGTAGTACACCGCCCAGCACACGGCACTGATAAAGAAGAGCAATACAAGGTCCTGCCGCAGCGCCGCGCGCAGGGCGTCCCAGTTGCGGTCAAAAAGCACCTGTACCAGCGGCAGAAGGTAGACCAGCAGGGTCTTGCGCAGCAGATGCAGCGCCGCCAGCGGGTGAAAGTGCTTTTCCCGGTTCATACGTTGCCCTCCATCAGTACCGCTGCCAGCGCAGTCGCCTGTGCGGCGGGGATGCCGGGCAGCACCAATTGCAGCCCCGGGCTGCGCACAAGGAGCACAGTGCACCCTGCCGCCCACAGCAGTGGGGTGCGCAGCAGCTGCACCCCGGTGACCGCCCGGCGCGGGATGGCGGTGCAGCACAGGGACAGCTACCCCGGCCTGCACCGTGACGCTGTCCGCCGTCAGGGCGGCGACAAAGCTGCAGCAGCGCGCCCGGACAAGCGCCACCAGCGCCGCCCATACAGCGCAAAAGACTGCGCCCGCCCACACGCTCTGCCAGAAGGCAAAGGGCGCACAGAGCAGTCCGGGCACAGCTGCCCAGACGCAGAGCACCCGGCGGGCGCGGGGCGGCAGCACCAGCGCGGTGCGCAGCAGCTCCTGCTCGCTCATTTGTGGGAGGAAAGACCCCACGCATCCATCAGCAGATGCAGGGTGTCGTCCTGTGTCAGGCACAGCAGCCTATCCCACGGCAGCAGCACCGTGCTGCCGTGAGGGATGATGAACTCGGTATCCCGGGTGATGCTGACCAGAATGGCATCGCCGGGGATGGGGATCTCCTTGATCTCCTTGCCCGCGAACTGAAAGTCCTCCGGCAGCAGGATCTCGTTCAGGCTGGCAGTGCCGCCGCCCAGAGACAGCAGCTGCCGGATGGTGTCGGTCTCGATCTCTCGCTCCAGAATGTGGCTCAGGTTGTCGGTGCCGCACACCACGGTGTCCACGCCCAGCGTGTGCAGGATGTCCCGGTTTTTGGGGTTGGAGGCGCGCGCCACGGTGCGGTTCACACCAAACTCCCGCTTGGCGATCTGGCACGCCACCAGATTGGTCTCGTCGGTGTTGGTCACCGCCACAAAGGCGTCGCAGCTGGCCACATCGGCGGTGCGCAGGGTGTCAAAGCTCAGGGAGTCGCCGCAGATGACCGGGATATCCAGCGTATCCGCAAGGGTGCGGCACAGCGCCTCCTGCGGCTCGATGATGGTCACTTTATGGTGGTGGGACAGCAGGCTTTGGGCAAGATACATTCCCACCCGGCCGCCGCCGGCAATACAAACTTTCATATCGTTACCTCATTCTACGGTCTGTAAAGCAAAAACAGGCCGTTTTACTTGGAAAGTGCCCGGAACACCGCCTGCTCAGTCAGCACGGTGGGGCAGATGGTCTCCAGCTCGTAGGCCTTGTGGTATAAAATTTGCAGATGCGGGTCGGACACCCGGCAGATGACTTTATCCCGGCGGAAGATGTTCTTTGCCAGCTGCGCCGCCATCAGGTTCACCGAGTCCTCCTCGGTCACCGCCGCCACGGCGTCGCAGTTCTCTACGCCGCCCCGGCGCAGGGTGTCCGGGTCGGTAGGGTCGCCCACAAGGGCAGTGCCGTGAAAGGTATAATCGTCAAAGGCATCCAGACGCTTGAGCTGCTCGGGGTCCTTTTCCACCACCGAGATATCATGGCCGATGCGCTCCAGATCGCGGATCAGCGCCGCACCCACCTGATCGCAGCCGATCACCAGTATGTTCATGAAGGTTCACCTCGTTGTTCTCAGTGCTTTTTGCGCCGGGCGCAGAAAGCGGACAGACTTCTTATTTTTATAGTATAGCACATTTCCCGGGGCAGATAAATACAGCGCCCGGGGGAAAATTTCTATAATCTGTATGCACAGGGGCTCATAGTATGGTATACTGGAACTGCTTTTGAAAAAACTACGCATCCAACCGGGTGCTGCAGGAGGGATTTATTACGTTTTTCGAGATCATCAAAGCGATCCTGATGGGTATCGTGGAGGGCATTACCGAGTGGCTGCCCATCTCCTCCACCGGTCACATGATCCTTGTGGAGCAGGTCGTCAAGTTCAATGCCAGTGAAGAATTCATGTCCATGTTCCGGGTGGTCATCCAGCTGGGTGCCATTCTGGCCGTGGTGGTGCTGTTCTGGAATAAGCTGTGGCCCTTCGGGCTGCGGCAGGGCAAGGTCATCTCCAAGCCCAGCGTGTGGAACCTGTGGTTCAAGGTGGTAGCCGCCACCCTGCCGGTGCTGGTCATCAGCCCGCTGGACGATTGGATGGAGGAGCACTTCTACAACTACATCACCGTAGCCGCCATGCTGATTTTGTACGGTGTGCTCTTCCTCGTGGTGGAGAACCGCCGCACCACACCCCGGGTCACAAAGCTGGAACAGATCAGCTACCGGGACGCGCTGCTCATCGGCGTGTGGCAGTGCCTTGCCATCATCCCCGGCACCTCCCGCTCCGGCGCTACCATCGTGGGCGGTCTGCTGCTGGGTCTCTCCCGCGCCTGCGTGGCAGAGTTTACCTTCTATCTGGCCATCCCGGTCATGGCGGGTGCATCCCTGCTCAAGGTGGTCAAGTTCGCGGTTTCCGGCGTATCCATCACCGGCACCGAGATCGCCGTGCTGCTGGTGGGCTGTGTTGTGGCCTTTGTGGTCAGCCTTGCAGCTATCCGCTTCCTGATGGATTACGTCAAGCGCCACGACTTCAAGTTCTTCGGCATCTACCGCATCGTGCTGGGTGCCATCGTGCTGGCTGTGGCGGCCATCACCGCGCTGGCATAAGAGAAAATCCTATAATAAAAACAGGGGCTGCTGCACGGCATTCGGTGCAGCAGCCCCTGTTTTTTAGTATTAAACGCTCACTCTTCCGCTTTTTTCACCTTTACGCGCCACTTGTGGGACATATACTCCGAGCGCAGCTTGTTGGTGACGAAGGTCTGGCTGCTGTACAGGCCGTGGTGGCCGGAGAGCATATAGCAGATGCCGCAGCCCAGCGCGATGAGTTCCAGCCCGGCGCCGCTGAACAGCTCAAACCCCAGCAGGATGGAGGGGATCAGGGCGTTGGTGGCGCCGCAGAAGATGGACACCAGCCCCACCGCCGCCGCAAACCCGGCGGGCAGACCCAGCAGCGGGCCGACCACGCAGCCGAAGGTAGCGCCCACAAAAAAGCTGGGCACTACCTCGCCGCCCTTGAACCCGCAGGCAAGGGTCAGCGCGGTAAGGAAGATCTTGCACAGAAAATCCCACGGCAGCGCCTGTCCCTGCTCCACGGCGGCAATGATGACGCTCATGCCCGCGCCGTTATACCGCCCCACGCCGAACAGATAGGAAAAGCCGATGACCAGCACGCCGCCCGCAAAGACCCGCACCCACGGGTTCGGGAGAAGCTTTGGCACGGTGTGCTCCATGAAGTGGAGCGTGTAGCAGAACAGGCGGGAAACGGCAGCGCAGGCCACGCCCAGCAGGATGACCAGCAGGGCAGTCCGGACATTCAGCTCCGGCGCAGTGAGGGCAAAGTGGGTGGGCGCGATGCCAAAGACCAGCGAGCAGCCGTAGGCGATAAGGGCAGAGGTAAAGGCCGGGACAAAGGCAGAAGTAAAGGTCAGGCCCACATCCTCCACCATCATAGCAAAGCAGGCCGCCGCCAGCGGGGTGCCGAACAGGGCAGAGAAGAACGCAGCCATGCCGCTGATGGTGGCGGTGCGGCGGTCGTGGTCCTTGAGCCGCAGCAGGGTGCCGAGGTTCCAGCCGATGCTGCCGCCCATCTGCAACGCAGCGCCCTCGCGGCCGGCAGAGCCGCCGCACAGGTGGGTGAGCACCGTACCCAGAAAGATGGCGGGCACCAGCAGAATGCTGACCGGCTCGCCGCTCTGCACGGCGCGCAGAACGTTGTTGGTGCCCACACCCTCGCACTTTGTTACCTTATAAAGGGCAGTGATGAGCAGACCTGCCACAGGCAAAAGGAACAGCAGCCAAGGCTGCGCGGCGCGCAGCTCGGTGGCGTGCTCGACAGCAAGGTGGAACAAGGTGCCCAGAAATCCACAGAGCAGACCCATGGGAACCGCCAGAAAGAACCATTGCAGCGCCACCCGCAGGGCGGCTTCGGCTTCGCGCCGGAATGTATCAAAATCGTTCATAGAAAATAACTCCTGTATCTTGACGTCCGTTCCGTTTTTCGGAACCGATATAAAATAACACCGCAGGGCAGGGCTGTCAACCCCAAAATGGGCAGAGCAAAAGCGGGGCTGCTCCATTTTCTGTTTACACCGCTCGCCCGGGTGTGCTATACTGAAGGCAGTACCGCACAATTCCCGCCTGACGGCTCAAGCACCGTTCCGGCGGCTGCGGCACGGCATCTGCGTTGCCAAAATGCTCGATAATACACAAAGTATTATCTGCGCTTTTGGCTTAGCATCTGCCGCACCTCGCTCGCCGTATCGGCACTTGGAATCATGTGGTATTGCCTGAACAAAAGAGAGACCGCGCGGCAGACGCCGCCGGAAAGATATGGGAGGAAAAACACCATGGAAGCATCCAAAGTTTACTATACGGATTTCCGCTGTCCGGTGGGCACCAGCCTGCTGGAAAAGCTGCGCCGGGTGTGCATTGCCGCCGGCATTAGGGACATCGACATGGACGGTCGGTTCGTGGCCATCAAGATGCACTTCGGCGAGCTGGGCAATCTGGCGTTTCTGCGTCCCAACTACGCCAAGGTGGTGGCAGACCTGTGCAAGGAGCAGGGCGGTATGCCCTTTCTGACCGACTGCAACACCCTGTACCCGGGCAGCCGCAAGAATGCGCTGGAGCATCTGAACTGCGCCCAGCTGAACGGTTTCTGGCCCATGACCACCGGCTGTCAGGTGATCATCGGTGACGGTCTGCGCGGCACGGACGAGGTGGAAGTGCCGGTGCCGAACGGCGAATACTGCAAGACCGCCAAGATCGGCCGCGCCATCATGGATGCGGACGTGTTCATCAGCCTGACCCACTTCAAGGGCCACGAGTCCACCGGTTTCGGCGGTGCGCTCAAGAATATCGGCATGGGCTGCGGCTCCCGCGCGGGCAAGATGGAGCAGCACGCTGCCGGCAAGCCCGCAGTGCAGGAGGGGCTGTGCCGCGGCTGCCACCGCTGCGCCAAGGAGTGCGGCTCGGACGCCATTACTTACAATGCCGAAAACAAGGCGGTCATCGACTACGACAAGTGCAAGGGCTGCGGCCGCTGCATCGGTGCGTGCAGCTTTGACGCCATCTATTCTCCCAACGACTGTGCCAACGAGCTGCTGGACCGCAAAATGGCGGAGTACGCCGCCGCAGTCTGCGCAGGCCGCCCCTGCTTCCATATTTCTCTGGTGCAGGACATCAGCCCCAACTGCGACTGCCACGGCGAGAACGATGCACCCATTCTGCCGGATATCGGCATCTTTGCGTCCTTCGACCCGGTGGCGCTGGATCAGGCCTGCGTGGACGCCTGCCTGAACGCCGCCCCGCTGCCCAACAGCCAGCTGAGCACAAACCTTGCAAAGCCGGGCTGGAACTGCTACCACGACAACTTCAAGGACTCCAACCCCAACATCGAGTGGAAGGCCACCCTTGAACAGGCCGAGAAGGTGGGTATGGGCACCCGCCAGTATGTGCTGAAAAAGGTATAATGACAAAATGGGGCGCTGACCACACGGTCAGCGCCCCATTGCGCTTTAAAATTTAAGGTTTAAGCCTCGCCGTTCGTCTCCGGCACGATGCCGTCCAGCACGCTTTGCAGCGCCTGCCAGTTTTTCAGGGTGCAGCCGGGCAGGGTGTCAGCGTCCAGCCCTGCGTCCGTGATGCGGCCGGTCATGCTGTCCTTGTCGCTGAGCAGGTCCAGCGCGGCGTCCTTAATTAGCGGCCATGCCTCGGCAAAGCCCTCCTGCTGGTTGTCGGTCAGGCCGTCGTACCAGCTGTAAAAGGCATCCTGAATGGCCTCCGGGGAGCGGCTGGACATCCGTGCGCCCTCGGCCCAGTGCAGCAGCGATGCCGCCGCGATGACCGATTTCAAGGAGCAGCCGGATACCCCGGGCCCCCAGCCCAGACAGGGCGCAAAGGCGTTTTCTGTGCCGGTGATGGAGAACACCGAGTTCTCGTCGAAGTTGCCGGGGTTCAGCTCTCCGGTGTTGGCCTCGGTGGTGGAGGAGGGCAGCTCACTGCTGCCGGAAGCGGATGCGCTGTCCGAGGCGGGTGCAGCGCTGGATGCGGGGTTGCTGTCGGCAGCCCCGCCGCAGGCTGCCAGCAGACAGCCCAGCAAAGCGGCGCACAGCAGCAGCGCAAGGGAGCGGATATATTTCGATGTCATAAGAAAAACCTCCGTAAACGGTGCTCCGGCAAGCCGCCGGAGCGATGCGGGATCTACACTCTAAGTATACGTTCTGCGCACGGCGTTGTCAATCGTTCTGCGCAGGACGAATTTCAAGCAGTCCTGTGCAGGATATACAAAAATGCGGCTTGAATTTCGGGCAGTTCAACACATTGACATTTTCTGCGCTGGCTCGTATAATCAAAGCAGACAAGTGAATTTATCAGTGCGTGTAACTGTTCGATCAGGCATGAGCATCAGAGGGAAGGCGGCAACGGCATCCCTTTGGTTCTTGTGCCCTTTTTCTTTTTCACAAAAGCTGCGGCATGGAAGCGGAGGAGTGCGGCGATGCAGGCTGTAAAGGTATTCAATAACAATGCGGTGTCGGTGGTCATGCCGGACGGCAGGGAAGCCATTCTCGTGGGCAACGGGCTTGGGTTTGGCCGCCGCCCGGGAGATGTCATCGACAAAAGCCGCGTTTCCAAGGTGTACTATGTGCAGAACGAGCTGCAGACCAAGTTCCTCAAGATGCTGGATAACGTCACCCCGCAGGTGATGCAGGCCGCCGAGCGCATCTCGCTGGCGGCAGAGGAGCAGGGCATCCTGCTCAGCAGCAAAAGCACCATCTCGCTGGTGGACCACATCAGTTTTGCGCTGGAACGTGTGGAAAAGGGCACTTTTCTGCCCAACCTCATGCTCTCGGAGACCCGGATGCTGTACCCGAAGGAGTACGCAGTGGGGCAAAGGGCGCTGGAACTTGTCCGGCAGTTCTGCGGCGTACAGCTGCCGGAGGACGAAGCGGGCTACATTGCCCTGCATCTGGTAGCCGGTGCGGCGGACGGCGCGCTGGCCTACGATACCGTAAAATTCGTCAAGGCGGTCAAGGAGATCATCTGCGATACCTATCACTGCACCTTTGAAGAAGAAAGCCTCGAGACCACCCGCCTGACCGTGCACCTCAAGTTTCTGGCGGCGCGCATCCTGCGGCACACCCCGTGGCAGGATGCCGGGCTGGAATCCATGTATACGGTGCTTTTGCAGCGCGACAGCCGCAATGAGATGTGCTTACAGCGCATCAATACCTATCTGCGGCAGGAATTTGATTATGAGCTGGATCATCAGGAGCAGGTCTATCTGCTCATCCACCTGACCAAGATCGTTGGTTAAAATGTTTCAACAGGGCGTCCGGAAGCCCTGCGGAATAGAAATCATCCCCCAAAACAGTCAAGTCAAAAAGTGAGGAGTATTACACGATGAAAGAAAAAGTCATGAATGGCTTGGAAAAGTTCTCCAAAGCCATGCTCTCACCGCTGTCGTATATCTCGGCAGCAGGCCTGATCCTTGTGCTGGGCGCATTGCTTACCAGCACAAGCCTTAGTGCGATGATCCCCGTTCTGCAGTGGACCCCCATCAAGCTGCTGGGACAGCTGATCTATAACTGCATCATGGTCATCATCAATAACCTCAGCCTGATGTTCTGCGTAGGCATCGCAGCGGCGCTGGCCAAAAAGAACAAGCAGCAGGCTGCCATCATCGGCCTGATGAGCTACTTTATGTACCTGACCGCCGGCAACGTCACCCTGACCCAGCTGGGTATGCTGGCAGAGGCTGACCCGATGGTGGGTCTATACGGCACCGGTCAGTCCACCGTGTTCGGCATCCAGACGGTGGATATGGGCGTGTTCGGCGGCATCCTGCTGGGCTTGGTCTGCGGCTGGGTGTACAACCGCACCTGTGAAAAGCAGTTCAAGGGCATCATCACCCAGATCTACTCCGGCAACCGCTGGTCCTTTACCTGCATGGTGGTCTTTTCCATCCTGTTCGGCTTTGGGTCCTGCTTCTTCTGGCCGCCGGTGCAGAGCGTCATCAGCGCACTGACCGACCTGATCGCCACCTCCGGCTTGTTCCTGTACGGCTTTTTGGAGCGCTTCCTTATCCCCACCGGCCTGCACCACCTCATCTACACCCCCTTCCAGTTCTCTGCACTGGGCAACAGCCTGACCGTGGGCGATGCCACCTACACCGGCTCCTACATCGTCATGATGATGGAGTACAGCATGGGTCTGCCCTTCTCGGACGGCATCGTGTGGATGTACACCGGCTTCACCAAGACCTTCGGCTACTTTGGCATCGTGGCGGCCTTCATCTTCTGCGCCCGCAAGGAGAACCGCAAAAAGACCGCTGCCGTTCTGGTGCCGCTGGCCTTTACCGCCTCTCTGGCTTCCATCACCGAGCCGCTGGACTTCATGTTCTGCTTCTCTGCGCCCATCCTGTGGGTGGCACACGCCTGCATCTCCGGCCTGTTCATCGTGCTGCTGCACATCTTCCATGTCACCGGCTTTACCACCAACCTCCTCGGCTCGGTGCTGATGAACCTCTCTGCCGGTGCAGATAAGACCAACTATCCCACCCTGTACCTGCTGGCGCTGTGCCAGATCGCAGTGTACTTTGTGGTGTTCACCCTGCTGATCAAGGCCTTCAACCTGCACACCCCCGGCCGGGAAGAGGTGAGCACCGAGACCGCGGGGAGCGCAGCACCCGCCAAGAAGGCAAGCGTGAAGAACGCTGCCGAGGTACAGTGCGTCATCGACGGTCTGGGCGGCAAGGAGAACATCCTGTCGGTGGACAACTGCTTCACCCGTCTGCGGGTAAACATCAAGGACCCCGCAAAGCTGGACGAAGCTGCCATCAACAAACTGCCGAACAGTGGCATCGTGAAAAAGGGTACCGATATCCAGATCGTTTACGGTCTGCAGGTAGCCGATATCAAGCGTGCCGTGGAGGCACAGCTGGAAAACCAGTAAACCGCTTTACCGTGTCCCGGCGGATTGCGCCGGGCTAACCTGAAAAATACAAAAAAGGAGCGTTTATACTATGGTCATTACCATTGCTGGCGGCGGTAGCACGTTTACCGCCGGTATCGTCAAATCCATCGCCCTGCGCCGGGAAGAACTGGAGGTAGACGAGATCCGTCTGTTCGATATCAACAAGGAGCGGCAGGACAAGGTTGCCGTTGTGGTGGACTGGGTCCTGCATAAGGAACTGAATACCGACATCAAGCTGGTGGTCACCACCGATGTGCAGCAGGCTTACACGGATGCCTCTTTTGTGTTTGCCCAGATGCGCGTGGGCGGCTACGCCATGCGGGAGCAGGACGAGAAGATCCCTCTGCGCCACGGCTGCGTGGGACAGGAGACCTGCGGCTGCGGCGGCATGGCCTACGGAATGCGCACCATCTTCCCCATGATCAAGCTGATCGACGACGTGGAAAAGTATGCCAAGAAGGACTACTGGATCCTGAACTACTCCAACCCCGCCGCCATCGTATCCGAAGCCTGCCGCAAGCTGCGCCCGAAGGCACGGATCATCAACATCTGCGATATGCCCATCGCCATCATTGACGTGGTGGCAGCTGCCATGGGCATCCAGAACAAGAAGGAGATCGTCTACGATTACTTTGGCCTGAACCACTTCGGCTGGTTCACCTCCATCCAGTACCACGGCGAGGACCTGATGCCCAAGCTGCGCGCCTACATCAAGGAGAACAAGATCCTTCTGCCGGAAAGCTACCTCAAGGGCATGGGCGCCCTGACCTCTTCCAGCAGCCAGAACCGCCACACCAAGGGCAGCTGGTACTATGTGTGGAAGGGCGAGTACGAGATCATGGAAAACTTTCCGGAGTACCTGCCCAACACCTACCTGAACTACTATCTGCAGGCCAAGGAGTTCGTGGAGCACTCGGACCCGAACCACACCCGCGCCAACGAGGTGGAGGAGACCCGCGAAAAGAACCTGTTCGACGGCATCGACCACTACCTCAAGACCGGCGAGGTGGACGCCAACACCTTCTATGCCGGCAGCCACGGCGACTGGATCGCAGATCTTTCCGCTGCGCTGAAGAACGACACCAAGGCACGCTTCCTCATCATCACCGAGAACCGCGGCGCGATCCCCAATATGCCCTATGACGCAATGGTGGAGCTGCCCGCCTACATCGGCAAAAACGGCCCGGAGGTCATTGCCCGGGACAACATCCCGCTGTTCCAGCAGGGCTTGATGATGCAGCAGCTCAACAGCGAAAAGCTGCTGGTAGAGGGCTGCGTGGAAGGCAGCTACGAGAAGGTGCTGCAGGCCTTTACCCTGAACAAGACTGTGCCCAGCATGAACGTTGCCAAGGCCATTCTGGACGATATGATCGAAGCCAACAAGGGCTACTGGCCGGAGCTGCACTGAGCAGCCGGTTTTCCCGCCGCCGCAGGTATTGCCGCCTGCGGCGGCTTTTTTATGCGCATTGACCTTTGCACAGCAAGGGCTTATAATGAGAAAAAACCAGTAAAAGCGAAAGGAAGCACACCCATGCAAAACAAAGCCCCTGTCCCCACCAGCCGCCCGGTCACCGGGCGCTTTGCGCCCAGCCCCAGCGGACGGCTGCATCTGGGCAATCTGGCGTGCAGCCTGCTGGCGTGGCTCAGCGCAAAAAGTCAGGGCGGGCGCATCGTGCTGCGCATCGAGGATCTGGACGCCGAGCGCTGCCCCCGCGTCTACGCCGACTTGCTGGAGCAGGACCTTGCGTGGCTGGGGCTTACATGGGACGAGGGCGGCAGCACCGGCGGTGCACACGCGCCCTATTACCAGAGCGAATGCGGGGACATCTATACCCAAAGCTACCGCAAGCTGGAGCAGAGGGGACTGGTATACCCCTGCTTCTGCTCCCGCTCCCAGCTGCACGCCGCCAGCGCACCCCACACCTCGGACGGCAACGTCATCTACCCGGGCACCTGCCGGGGACTGACGCCGGAAGAGATCGCAGAAAAGCGCAAAAAGAAAGCCCCTGCCTACCGCCTGATGGTGCCGGATGAGGAGATCACCTTTACGGACGGCTGCATGGGCACCCACACCGAAAACCTGCTGCGGGACTGCGGCGACTTCTATCTGCGCCGGGCAGACGGCGTGTTTGCCTATCAGCTGGCAGTGGTGGTGGACGATGCCCGCATGGGCGTCACCGAGGTGGTGCGCGGGGCAGACCTGTTATCCTCCACGGCGCGGCAGCTGTACCTGTACCGTCTGCTGGGTCTGCAGCCGCCCCGCTTTGCCCACTGCCCGTTGCTGCTGGCAGCGGACGGGCGGCGGCTGTCCAAGCGGGACGGCGACCAGAGCCTTGAAATCTGCGGGCAAATACACCGCGCCGGAGATCATCGGCAAGCTGGCGTATGCCTACGGCTTGCAGCCGGAGCCTGCCCCCCGCACCCCGGAAAGCCTTGTGACGGACTTTGCGTGGACAAAAGTCCCCAAGCAGGATATCTGCCTGCCCGAGGGGCTGTTCTGAAAAAGGAAATGAAAAAACGACCCCTGCCAGCGCCAAAGGCGCTGACAGGAGTCGCTTTTTCTTTCTTCCTTAGGCTCTCCGCACCTGCGGCAGCTGGCTGCGCTCGAGGGCGGTAAAGGCGCTGTCCAGCGCCAGTGCCAGCAGCGCACCCAAGGCTACGTCAATGCAGCTGTGCTGCTTGAGCAGCACGGTGGAGCAGACGATGGAAATGCACAGCACAGCGGCTGCGGGACGCATCCAGCGGCGGCGCGGTGCATCAAAGATATGGCTGCGGTAGTACGCCAGCAGCAGCGTTACCGAGTTGAACACATGGATGGAAGGACAGACGTTGGTGGCGGTGTCGGTGCGGTACAAAAAGCGCACGGTCTGCGCAAAGATGTCGCTGCCCGGCACCCAGTAGGGGCGCAGGTCCAGCGCTGTGGGCAGCACCGCGTAGCACGCCAGTGCAATGGTCATGCCGGAGAACAGCGGCAGGCACAGCCGCCAGAAGTCCTCACGCGGGGCTTTCCACAGCAGATAGAACAGGGTGAAGGGGATCCATACGAACCATGCAAAGTAGGGGATCACCGCATATTTGCAGAAGGGGATCAGATCGTCCAGACGGCAGTGCACCAGAATGCTGCGCAGGGGGACGTTTGCCTCCAGATAGTGAAAAACGGAAAGATAAAATATAGAATACAGCGCCATGAACCCGACCGGGTGGCGCGCAAGCCAGCTGCGTTTCATAGAATAGCCTCCTTTTGCAGAAGAGCAAAGTCTGATAGCATTGAGAAATTATACGCCCGAACGATGAAGATTGCAAGAACGAAAGGTGAAAACTTTGTCAAGTGCTGAAAAAATAATTTGTGGAACTTGTAAAAAATACCATCGTTCTTCTGCTGATAATACGAATCAGAGCGGCGGTTTCCTGCAAAAAGAAAAATCCACCCCTTCGCCGGTCTTTACAGACCGGGAAAGGGGTGGATGCTAAAAAATTCAGATCACACTCTGCTCCAGCCAGCTGCCGCGGCGGAAGCGCAGGTAGAAGCACAGCGAACGGAACACCCAGTCCAGATACATACCCATCCAGATGCTCAGCAGCCCGCCGCCGAAGCACAGCACGGCCAGATAGCAGAAGCCCACCCGGAACGTCCACATGGACACGATGCTCACGGTCATGGTAAAGCGGGCGTCACCGGCGGCGCGCAGGATGTTGGGCAGGGTAAAGCTGGACGGCCACACGAACAGGGAAACGATGTTGAACCACACCATGATGTCCAGCGCCATGGCCTGCGCCTCCGGCGAGAGGTTGAACAGGGACACCGCGAACCGGTTGGCGAAGAAGAAGGCCGAAAGGTTCATCACCCACGCGCCGCAGTAGGCGGTCAGCATCAGGCGGCGGGAGTAGTACACCGCCTGTTCCTTTTCGCCCGCGTCCCAGACACTGGCCCACCACGGTCAGGGCAGCCATGCCCACGGCGTTGGCGGGGATGTTCAGGAAGGTGGTGGTGGTATTGGCCACCGCGTTGGCGGCAATGGCTGCCGTGCCAAGGGTGGAGGTCAGGCTGGAGACCGACAGCTTGCCGATCTGGAACATGCCGTTCTCGATACCGGCGGGGATGCCCACCCGCAGGATGCGCCGGATCAGCCCGCCGTTCGGAGCCATCGCCCGCAGGCTGTCCACCCGCAGGGCGCAGCCCGGCTTTTGCAGCAGATACAGCACCGCCGCGCAGGCAATGGCACGGGACACAAGGCTTGCCAGCGCCGCGCCCATGACCCCCATGCCGAAGCCGTAGATCAGCACCGCATTGCCGCCGATGTTCACCACGTTCATCACCAGACTGGACAGCATACTGATCTTGCTGTTGCCCTGGGCCCGGAACAGCGCCGCACCGGCGTTGTACAGGCCGATGAAGGGGTAGCTCAGCGCCGAAAGCAGAAAGTAGGTCTCGGCATAGTGCATCACGTCCGCATCAATGGAGCCGAAGATGCCCCGCAGGATGGCGTGCCGTCCGCCGATGACCACCGCCGCCACCAGCACGCTGAAGCTGGACAGCACGAATAAAATCTGTGCAGCCGCCGCCTTGGCGTTTTTCGGCTCCTGATGGCCGATGTACTGGCTGGTGACCACCGCGCCGCCGGTGGCCAGTGCGCTCATGATCTGGATCATCAGGGTGTTGAAGCTGTCCACAAGGCTCACGCCGGACACGGCGGCTTCGCCCACCGAGGATACCATCAGGGTATCAGCCAGACCAATGGTCACGCTGAGCGCCTGCTCCGCGATCAGCGGCAGCAGCAGCGCCACCAGCGCCTGCCGTGGAAACAGGGGAGTGGATGTGAATTTGGACGATTTCATGCTGTCCTCCGTTGCAAATGACAAAAAAGCTCGAATGCTTCTATCATACAGCGGAAGCTGTCGAAATGCAAGAGGTTGTATACAAGAAAGTGTCAAAAAGCAACAGCCCGTCGCGCTGCGCGCCCTTTACCCATGGGCACAGTTGTGTTAAAATAAGGTTGCAGCCCGCCCCCGCTGTGCAGGAGAGGGGGCGCTGCCTTTGATAAATGGATAAGGTATGATAAGAAGGTAAAGACCCATAAGGGGGGTAAAGTATGCAGCAAACTGCGCACAAGGTCGTTGTCATCGGGCATCGCAACCCGGACACCGACTCCATCTGCTCTGCCATTGCCTATGCAGAGCTGAAAAACAAGACCAGCGATCTGGTTTGCGAGGCCCGGCGTGCGGGCAAGATGAATCAGGAAACGGAATTTGTGCTGAAAAAGTTCGGGGTCACGCCGCCCCGGATGTGCACCGATGTCAACCCTAAAATTCGGGATGTGGATTACCGGCAGGTGCCCGGCATCCCCGGCTCCACCAGCCTGCGCAAGGCGTGGGAGATCATGCGCGACCAGAAGATCGACACCCTCCCCGTGACCAGCGAGGATGACGAATTGCAGGGTGTCATCACGGTGAAGGATATCGCCACCGCCAACATGGACCTGTTCGACACCGGCATCCTTGCCAAGAGCCGCACCAGCTACCGCAATATTCTGGAAACGCTGGGCGCTACCATGGTGGTGGGCAGCGAGGACGCAGAGTGCACCACCGGACACATCCGCATCGGCACCGCCACCCCGGAAATGCTGGAAAGCAGCATGGAAAAGGGTGATATCGTCATCCTGACCAACCGCTACGAAAGCCAGCTCTGCGCCATCGAGAAGGAAGCTTCTCTCATCATCATCTGCAACGGCGCAAAGGTGGGCCGCACCATCCAGCACATTGCCGCCGAGACCGGCGTAGCCATTATGAGCGCCCCCTGCGATACCTACGCGGCGGCAAAGCTCATCAGCCAGTGCGCGCCCATCTCCTATTACATGACCCGGGACGATATCATGAAATTCACCCTCGTCACCCCGGTGGCAGACGTCACCCGCGTGATGGCAAAGGTGCGTCACCGGTATTTCCCCATTCTGGATGCAGACGGCAAGTACTGCGGCATGATCAGCCGCCGCAACATCATCAACCTGCGCAAGCGCCGCATCATTCTGGTGGACCACAACGAGGCAACACAGGCGGTGGAGGGCTTTGATCAGGCCGAGATTCTGGAGATCATCGACCACCACCGCATCGGCAGTCTGGAGACCAGCGGCCCGGTGTACTTCCGCAACCAGCCGGTGGGCTGCACCGCCACCATCGTCACCCAGATGTACGATGAAAACGGCGTGACCATCCCGCAAAAGACCGCCGGTCTGCTGCTGGCCGCCATCCTGTCGGATACGCTGGTGTTCCGCAGCCCCACCTGCACCCCCGTTGACGTGAACGCCGCCAACCGTCTGGCGAAGCTCGCCGGGGTGGACATCAACGAGTTTGCCAACGAAATGTTTGAAGCCGGCGAAAAGCTGGACGGCAAGACCGCCGAGGAGGTCTTTTTGCAGGACTTCAAGGTGTTCATGTGCGGCGATATCCGCTTTGGCGTGGCGCAGGGCAGCTATATGACCCGCAAGAACCTGACCGCCGCCGAGGCGCTGTTGAAGCCCTATCTCGAGGAGGCACGCAACAAGCAGAACGTGGAGGACATCTATATGCTGCTGACCGACGTGCCCAAGGAGGAGAGCGTGGTCATCTGCAACGGACGCTACGCCGCCGAGGTGCTGACGGATGGCTTCGACACCCAGCCCGCCGCCGATGCCAGCTGGACGCTGCCGGGCGTGGTGAGCCGCAAAAAGCAAGTTCATTCCCGCCCTGATGACCGCTTATCAGGAGCTGTAAAGGGACACCGCTGTGTTTGATTTTCTTTCCAAAAAAAGATCGCACCCCGCCCGCACTGCCGGAAGGCACGGAGCGGCGGCGCTACACCATCACCGGACAGGTGCAGGGGGTGGGTTTCCGCTATCGTGCGCGGTACGCCGCGCAGACCCTTGACCTGACCGGCTGGGTGCAGAACGAGGACGATGGCAGCGTGACGCTGGAAGTGCAGGGCGACCCGGATAAATTCATCTCCCTGTTTGCCATGATCCAGAAAAGCGACTATATCCAAATTACCGGCATCCGCAGCAAGAATATCCCGCCCGACCCGTGGGAGCGCGGCTTCTCGGTGAAGGGATATTAAGGAACTGAATAGAAACAGAGCGCTGACACGCAGTGTCAGGCGCTCTGTTTCTATCATATTATACTTTCACCCCAGCACCTTGAGGGGGGAGTTTTCCACCCACAGGGTATGATCCAGCAGGCGGGTGACGGCAAGCCGTCCATTTGCCGTTACCCGGGCGGGGTCGAGGGCGTAGAAGTCGCTCTCGGTCAGGTTTTCCGGGTCGGCGGTGGGGGAGATGCCCGCCACGCACACCCAGTGCCCGTAGGTGCTGCTGGTGGCAATGTGGGGGTAGTTCACCTCGCTCCAGCCGGAGGAAGTCAGGTGGTATTCATAAGTAGAGGTGCGGTTCGTGTGGCGCTTTACCCCGCTGACCGTGGTATTTTTCAGGTGCACGATCACCGGACGCCCGGCGGAAAGCTCGCTGTACAGCTTTTTCAGGCACTCGGCGCGGGTGCCGGAGTACCCGGTGTAGCCCGCTGCGGACCACACCGCACCGTTCGACCACATCCCGCTGCCGGAGCACACCTTGCCGTCCAGAATGGTGCGGGCGTAGCGCAGCGCGTACAGGCTGCACTTGCCGGAGGTCTGGTTGCCGATGGAAAGAATGTGGCTGGTGTCGAAGCTGAGCAGCCGGATGCCGTTTTTCTCTTTCAGTTCAGCGGCGTGGGCATGGGGCAAAAAGGGCGCACAGCAGCAAAACCAGCGCCAGAACTGCCGCCGCCAGCCGCTGTGCCGCGCGGGCGGGACAGTGTTGCATGGGTACTTCCTCCAAGTTCGTTTCAATCTGGACATGATTTTACCACTAAAACGTGGTGAAAATGTGTAAAAAGGCAAAATAATGGGGAAATACCCTCCCAGAGGGAGCTGGCGCGGCGCAAGCCGCGTCTGAGGGAGCTAACGCCTGAAACACAACATATGTCCAAATTTAAGTGCTCCCGCACCCGGAAAAACTGCGCCGCCGGGGCAGGGAAAAGATGATTCTGTGAATTGTAGACAGACTTTATTCCAGAATATACCAGAACTGCAACAAACTCGACCTGTTTTCATCCATTTTCACGAAACTGCTTCAGGAAGTTTAGCGATATTCCCGATTGACAAAACCGTCGCCTGTCGGATATAATCAGGGCAGAAAGGCAACGATGGTTGCGAAAGCCTTTCGAGGAAAAAGAAACATATCCACAAAAAAAGCTGATTGGAGGGATACCCCTATGAAGAAACTGTCAAAGATCGTCGCTCTGCTGCTTGCAGGCGCAATGGCTATGGTGATGCTCACCGCCTGTTCCGGCGGCGGTGGCGGTAGCAGTGCCGGTGAGGTCAAAACGAGCGAGGAGACCAAAGCGGTAAGCCTGATTGGCAACGGTGCTAAGAACGACAAAGAGCTTCGGGCAGTGGCAGAAGGACATCTAGATAAAGACTACCATAAGCTTGATACGAATTTCAAGTTTCTCGGCTATACGGGAGCATTTAAGTTTTATACCGACAAGGTCGGAAACGATCTGGCCATTACTATTATCGCACGGTACGACTATAAGGACACTCTTCTGAGCGATGTGCTGAATAGAATCTCGAACTACGTTGATACCGATCACAACGCCAACCTGAAGCAGAACGGCGATTGGACGAATATCGGCATTGTTGTCAAGGGCAATAACCAGCAGAGCTATATTGGTATCTCTGTCCGCATCAAGAACTACTACAATAAGTAATCATTCCGCACCCTTTCCCCGGAGAGCACCCGCCCTCCGGGGCTTTTTTGCGCTCTGCCCAAAAATCCCGGCAAAAAACAGGCACACTTGCCATTGACGAACCCTGCCGCGCTGCTGTAAAATGAAAACAGAATGCCCTGTGCATCCGCATGGGCCCCCTGCATTTTATAAAAGGAGCATTGCATGGAAAAGTTAAAGCGTCTTGCGGCTGTTCTGCTGGCCGGTATCATGGCACTGGCACTGTTCACCGCCTGCAGCGACAGCAGCGACCCCGGCAACCCGGAGTTTGATCCCAAGGTGGAAAGAGCCTATCAGAAAGCGCTGAATAATACATTCGGGACGAGCTTTGAAAACGATGCCGACATCAAGAGGCTGGCCATCGAGCACATCGAGGAGAAACACGGCGCGGACAGCCTGACCGGTGAGACGCTCTACAAAACAGATGGCGATGGTAAGACCACGGTGCGGCTGGTGCAGATCTGCTATGATGTGCGCAAAAGCACGAAAGAGAACTATGTGCCGCTTTTCTACGAGGCTGCAAACACGCCGAACATCACGCCGGACAAAATGAGTCTCCGCACCCTGTATCGTGTTGTGGAGCAGGAAATCGAGACTGCGAAGAAAAAAACCGGCCGGACGCTGGAGCTTACCGCGCTGGGTGTCGGCGCAAAGACCATCGGCGGCAAGACCTATGTTGCCATCGGCTTTGAGCTGACCAACACCACCCCGTAGAACTGAACCCCACCCCGCCCCGAGGAGCACCCCGCTCCCCGGGGCTTTTTTTTCGCCTTTTTGTGACAAACCCCGCCCGCTGTGGTACAATAAAAGAGTATCGAACTCACACAGAAAGGACGTTTCCATGCAGCTGTTTGAACTGGTCAGCCCACGGCTGTTCCGCCCGCTGGCGGGGCCCAACCGGGCGTTTTATGCAGAGCTTTTGCTGCTGCTCTGGGAGGAGTGCCGCCATACGGCAGATTACAGCATTTCCCGCGCCGAAGCCGTCTCCCGCGCCGAGGATTATTTTGCCGCGCTGGCAAAGCCGCTGGCGCTGGATGCCGACGGCGCGGGTGACGAGGACGAGCAGCCCACCCGCGACCCCCACACGCTGGCGGTGGGCTTTTTGCTGCGTCTGCGCCGCACCGGCTGGCTGGAGGAGCAGCCCGGCAGTTATGAGAGCGAGCCCACCCTTGCCTTTATGCCGGAGGTCACCCCGCTGCTGGACGCGCTGGAAGAGATACTGAACCCCCGGGTGGTCACCTACACCGGCAAGCTGTACAAGGCGTGGCAGCTGCTGGGCAGCATCGGACAGGAAAAAAGCCCCTACGAGAACGTGCTGCGGGAAGTGGCGGCAGACCTTGAGACTTTGAACAAGTCCCTGCGCGCCCTCAACGCTTCCATCGGGCATTATATCGACCGCCTGACCCATAACCGCACCCCGCAGGAGGTGCTGGAACTGTTCGACCAGTACGAGGAAAAGGTGGTGGCGGCGGCGTACCATCGCTTTAAAACAAGCGATAACCTGTTCAATTATCGCGCCTATCTGGAAGAAGAACTGGACGACTGCGAGCAGAACCAACTGCCCCGGCTGGCGCTGGACTACGCCCGGGTGGAGCGCTGCGCCCCCGGCGAGGCGGCACCCCGGGTGCGTGCCCTTATCCAGCAGCAGCGGGATGCGCTGGAGGAGATGAGCACCCTGATGAAGGAGATCGACGCCAGCCACATCCGCTACCGCAAGCGTGCGGTGCAGCGGGCACAGTTTTTGCTGCTGAGCGACCGCTCGGCGCAGGGCAGCGTCACCGCCCTGCTGCGCCGCTATGCGGAGGACATCCGCAGCCCGGAGCAGCTGTTTGAGCCGGACGACGGCCCGGTGGCGGCGCGGCTGCACCTGTACCCGGCGGCAGTGTTCGGCACAAAGCCGCTGTATCCCCCCGCCGCGCCCCGCACCGAAGCACCTCTTGCCCCGGTGCGCACCGAGCCCCTTGACCCCGACCGGCTGCGGCAGGAGCAGCAGCTGCTGCTGGATTACGCCCGCCTTGCCGTCACCGAGGAAAACGTGGCGCTGCTGGCGCGGCAGGCACTGGCCGCCCGCGGGCAGGTGAACGCCTCCACCCTTGTGGAGGAATATCCGAACGACTTTACAGGCATCATCGGCCTGCACACCTATTCCCAGTCGCCGCACCGGGAGTATGATATCACCATGACCGGAAACTGGGTGGAGCGCGGCGGCTTCCGGTTTCAGGATTTTGTCCTGACCCGCCGCAAGGAGGTAAACACGGATGGCAACCATTGATCTGCTGGAGGAGACCGCAAACTATCTGCTCAACCACTGCTTTGTGCTGGGCTGCGTAGAGGAACAGCGGGCAAAATATCTGTATATTCAGGATCACCTCAACGAGGTGCGTGCGGTGTTCAAACCCTTGGGCTACGCGGTGCTTTTGTACCCCGCGCCCATGCAGGCGGCGGCGCTGGTCAACGAGCACGAGGGCAGTCAGGCACGGCTGCTCAAGTACGAGAGCATCCTGCTGCTGGTGCTGCGGCTTTTGTACCTGCAAAAGCGGGAAAGCCTTGCCGCCAGCGCAGACGAGGTGCTGGTGACCGTAGAAGAAGTACAGGCCGAATTGCAAAAGATGAACCTGCCCCGCAAGCTGGATCAGCAAACGCTGGAAAAGCTCATGCGCACCCTGCGCCGGTACAATCTGGCGCGTCCGGTAGGACGGCTCTCCGGGCTGGATAGCCGCATCGAGGTGTTTCCCACGGTGCTGCTGGCGCTGCCGGACGCTGACCTTGCGGATGCCGCCGCCGAGAGCGCCCGCACCCGCACCGAGCTTGGCCTGTACGAGCGCCCGGAGGGCGCAGACACCGAAGCAGGGGAGGGTGAAGCATGATCGAACTCAAGCGCCTGAAACTTATCAACTGGCACAACTTTGAAAATACCACCTTCGACTGCGCCCGCCTGACCTATATGATCGGCGTGAACGCCGTGGGCAAGACCACCATTCTGGACGCCATCCGCTACTGCCTGACCACCAACCGCAACTTCAATGCGCTGGGCAATAAAAAGAGCGGACGCACCCTGCAGGGCTCTGTCCACGCCAAGCAGCGCGGCGAAAACGCCTACCGCCGCCCGGGGCATACCGTGGCGTATATCGGGGCAGAGTTCTGGGACAGCGTCAAGCACACCAGCTTTGTCATCGCGGTGCGGGTGGAGTCCGAGGGCCCCATGCAGGAGCTGCACCCCGGCGACCAGACATGGTACATCTCGGAGGACGGCATCACGCTGGAGCAGCTGCCCTTTATCGACCCGCGCACCGGTGCGCCCAGCGCCAAGGAGGACTTCAAGCCCGCCGAAGGGCGGCTTTCCTACACCCGCAGCCCCAGCGAAGCGCGGGACAGAATATGCCGCGCACTGGGCATCGGGCGCGCAGCCAGCCCGCTGGGCAAAAAGTTCAACGAGGTGTTCCAGATGGGCACCAGCATGGACGAGATCCCGAACTTCCGGGAGTTTCTGTACCAGTACATCCTCCCGCAGCCGGAGCTGGACTTGGAAGCCTTGCAGGGTGACCGCCTGGAGCTGGAAAACCTGCACGCCGTTCTGGCGGAAGCCCAGACCCGCGCCGATGCGCTGGACGAGATCGTGCGTTTCGGCCGCGAAGCCACCGAAAAACAGACCGAAGCCCTTGTGAACCGGGGTGCCGCCCTGCTGGCGCGGGCTGCTGCCGATGCCGGGGAAAAGGCCGTCTGGCAGGAGCGGGTAGATGCCGGACGCCGCCAGCAGGAAATGCTGCGCACCCGCTACGCCGAAGCCAAGACCGCCGAAGCGGAAGCCCGCCGCGCCTACCTGACCGCCCACAGTGCCGCCGGTGCCAGCGGCGAGGGCCGCGCACTGGATGCCCTCAGCGAGGAACTGGCGCACCGGCAGACTGCGCTGGATGCCGCCGCCCGCCGCGCCGACACCGCCGAAAAAGCCGCCGAAAAGACCGGCAACCTGCTGGCGGTGCTGCGCCGCAGTGGCTTTGCCGCCGGGCAGAAGATGACCGACCTGACCCCCGACACCCTGCCCGCCCTGACCGACTGGCTGACCGCACAGGAAAAGCCGCTGGAAGAAGCCTATTTTGCCGCCCGGCAGCACACCGCCGCCCTGCAGCGGCAGCAGACCGAAAAGCGCGCCGAGCTGGATGCCGTATCCGGCGGCAAGTGGGTGTACCCCCACGGCGACGCTGCCACCCGGGTGCGGGACGCCGTGAACGCCGAGCTGAAAGCCGGGGCATGGAGCCGGACGCCCGCGTCTTCTGTGAGCTGCTGAACGTGGAGGACGAAAGCTGGCAGGACTGCGTGGAAGCCTGTCTGGGCGACCGCCGGTTCGATATCCTTGTGCCGCCCGCCCACTACGCCGCCGCAAAGAGCGCTTTTGTGGCGCTGAAGGACAAGGTGGGCCCCATCAGCCTGCTGGACACCCCGGGTCTGCGCAAGGCCAACCGCCGCGCCGACACCGCCCCCGCCGACAGTCTGGCGGCACAGGTCACCAGCGAAAACCCGCTTGCCGCGCAGTACGCCGACACCATTCTGCGCCGCATCGTCTGCTGCGACACCCCCGACACACTGGAAAACTACCCCGACAGCGCCACCCGCGACCTTCTGCGCCACCATCCCTTCCGGTTGGAGCGTCTGCGCACCCCGCAGCGCTATATCGGTCTGGAAGCCCGCCGCGCCCGCGCCGGGGCACTGGCAGGGGAGATGAACGCCCTTGCTGAGGAGGTGCGCGCCGCCGCACAGGCAGAGCAGAACCTGAAAGCCGCCTACAGCCAGTACCAGACCCTTTTGCGCGGCACCACGCTGGAAGAACTTGCCGCCTTGTGGGACGCCCGCGCCGCCCTGACCGCCGCCCGGGAAGCCGTGGACGAGCAGGCCGCAAAGCTGGCCGAGTGCCGCGAAAATCCGCTTTTGCAGCAGCTGTATAAGGAGGAAGAGGTGCGCGAGGCCGCATGGGAAGCCGCCCGCACTGCCGTGGAGCAGACCGGCGGCGACCTGCGTGTATGCGAAAAACAGATCTCCTCCTGTGAGGCGGAGCAGCAAAAGGCGGTGGACACCGCCGAAAAGAGCGCACAGGCCGCCGAGAGCTTTTTTGCCGCCCACCCGCTGGTGGAGCCGCTCTCCCGCAGCCGTCAGCAGGCGCTGACCGGGCCGGATAAATCCCCCCGCGCCGCCGCGCAGGCCGCCGAAAAGGCACAGGCCAAGCTGGACGATGCCCTGACCGTCTACCTGAACAGCACGCTGGAACCGGCGCAGCGGGAATACAACCGGCGCTACGTCTGCGATTATCCTCTGGGGCTTGCCGGGCTGGAACAGTACCGCGCCCAGCACGAGAGCCTTGTGCGCATCGACCTGGAGCGCTACGCCGCCCGCCTGGAGCAGGCGCAGCGGGACTGCAAGGACCGCTTCCGCAAGGATATTTTGTTCCGCATGAAGGACGATATCTTCAACGCCCGGCGGCAGTTCCGGGAGCTGAACAAGGTCATGGAGCAGCTGACCTACGGCGAGGAGGTCTACCGCTTTGAGCTGGAGCCCAGCCGCGACCCGCAGCTGGCGGCGTTCTATCAGGTCATCGTGGACAAGGGCAACCAGCAGATGACCGAGGGCGATTCTCTGGATAACCTTGCCGCCACCGCCGACCCCGCCTATGAGCGTCAGGTGGACGAGCTGATGGAAAAGATCATGGCAGACGTGGACGAGAACACCCGCGCCCGGCAGGAGGGACGCACCGCCGCCGGTGCCACCCTTTCGGACTATGTGGACTACCGCACCTATCTGGACTACGATATCAAGGTGACCAATCAGGTCACCGGGCAGCAGGCGTATCTGTCCCGCGTCAGCCGCGATTCCTCCGGCGGCGAGAATCAGGCGCCCTTCTATGTGGCCATCTGCGCAAGCCTTTTGCAAATCTACCAGAAGAGCGAAAACAGCATCCGTCTGGTGCTGCTGGACGAAGCCTTCAGCAAGATGACCAGCGACCGCATCCGCCCCATGATGGAACTGTTCCGCCGCCTGCAATTGCAGGTGCTGCTCATCTCCACCGTGGAAAAGAGCACCGCCATCCAGCCCTATTGCGATATCACCTACTCCATCGTCCGCCACGGCGATGCCAACGCCATCGCGCCCTTTGTCCGCCTTGCAGCAGAATGATGCAAAACGGAGCTTGACATAAAAAATAAACTTTGCTATACTGTTTTTCGCTCATCGGAGGGCTGTTTCAACGTAATTGAAGGGCCGGATAAGATGTCATCGTTCGTGCTTCCCGGAGGCTGTGGGCACCGTAGTGCCGCAGCAGAAGAGGGAACGCACCGGAGCGGTGGTTCTTATCCGGCCTTTTTGCATATGTGAAGTTCAAAAAGGAGAAGCTATGCCAAAGGAAACCATCCAATTGTCCGACCACTTTACCTATTCCCGGCTGCTGCGGTTCGTGCTGCCCTGCATCGGCACCATGCTGTTCACCTCCGTCTACGGCATCGTGGACGGCCTGTGTGTTTCCAACTTTGTGGGCAAAACGGCCTTTGCGGCGGTCAACCTCATCATGCCGCTGCCGCAGCTGCTGGGCACTGTCGGCTTTATGCTGGGCACCGGCGGCAGCGCCATCGTAGGCATCACGCTGGGCGAGGGCGACCCCAAAAAAGCCGACCGCTATTTTTCCATGTTTCTGCTGGCAGCGCTCATCTCGGTCAGTGTGCTGGCCGTGCTGGGCATCCTGCTCCTGCGCCCAGTCGCCGAGCTGCTGGGCGCAAAGGGCGAGCTGCTGGACTACGCCGTGCGCTACGGGCGCATCCTGATGCTGGCGCTGCCGCCCTTTGCGCTGCAAAATATGTTCCAAAGCTTTTTCGTCACCGCCGAAAAGCCGCTTCTGGGCTTCTGGTTCACCGTAGGTGCAGGCTGCACCAACATGGTGCTGGATGTGGTGATGGTGGGTATGCTGCACTGGGGCGTGGAGGGCGCTGCCGTTGCCACCCTCATCAGCCAATTGGTGGGCGGCGTGCTGCCGGTATTCTATTTTATCGACCACCACAATACCAGCCGCCTGCACCTGTGCAGAACGCAGTTTTACGGCCGCGTGCTGTGGGATGCCTGTATCAACGGCTCTTCCGAGCTGATGACAAACCTTTCCATGTCGCTGGTCAATATCCTGTATAACTTCCAGCTGCTGCGGCTTGCCGGAGAAAACGGCGTGGCGGCTTACGGCGTCATCATGTACGCTGCCTTCCTGTTCGTGGCGGTGTTCGTGGGCTATGCCGTGGGCAGCGCACCCATCGTCAGCTTCCATTACGGCGCGCGCAACCACGCCGAGGTGCATAACCTCTACCAAAAGAGTCTGCGCCTCATCGCCGTGGTAGCTGTGAGCATGACCGCCGTATCCATGGTGCTTATTCCCTATGTGGCACGCATCTTTGTGGGCTACGACGCCCAGCTGCTGGCGCTGACCAGCCGCGCCTTCCGGCTGTATGCGCTGAGCTTCCTCATCATGGGCTTCAACGTGTATGCGTCCTCCTTCTTCACGGCGCTGGGGGACGGCGTGACCAGCGCCCTCATCTCCTTTCTGCGCACGCTGGTGTTCCAGCTTGCCGCGCTGCTCCTGCTGCCCGCCCTGTGGGGCATTGACGGCGTGTGGCTGGCTGTCACCGCCGCTGAGCTGGCCGCGCTGGCGGTGAGCGTGTATATGTTCGTGACAAAAGACCAGAAATTCCATTACCGTCATGTTTGACGCGCCATAACAAAAAAGCCGCCGGGACCCCGGCGGCTTTCCTGTTATTCAAAGGTATACTCCACCAGCTGGCAGTTTTTGATGCCCGCAGCGGCGTACTCCTCGTTGGTCATATCGTAAAAATAGGAGTGCACCACCCGGGCGATGCCGTTGTGCGCTACCAGCAGGTAGGTCTTGCCGGTGTCCGCCTTCAATTCGTCCAGCAGGTTGTAGATGCGCTGCGCCAGCTGCATCATGCTTTCGCCGCCGTCATAGCGGTCGGCAAAGTGGGTCTTGGAGATGCGGAACTCCGCACCGTCCCGGGGCGTGCCCTCGTATTTGCCAAAGCACTGCTCCCGCAGGCGGGGCTCGCAGCGGGCGGGCAGACCGGTTGCGGCGGCAATGGCCTTTGCGGTGTCGGCGGCGCGGGAGAGGGGAGAGTACAGGATCTCGTCGATGTGCAGGCCGCTGTCCCGGACAAGCTCGCCCAGCTGCCGCGCCTGCTCCTGCCCGCGGGCGGTCAGCGGGCTGTCGGTCATGCCGCAGATCTTATTTTCTACGTTCCATACCGTCTCGCCGTGGCGGGTGAAATAGATATTATGCATAAAATTACTCCTTACAGCTTGTGCAGGGTGCCGTCCGGCAGCAGACAAACGGTGTCTCCCTCGTCGATGCCAAGACATGTCAGCTCCCTGTCCGGGTAGGGCAGAATGCGGGCAGCCCCGGCGGCATCGGTCAGGGTCACATCGCACAGCACCGGCTGCCCGGCGGGCAGCTCCTCGCAGCCGTACAGCTGCTCGTCAATGCGCAGCACGCGGTATTCCGGCATGGTACAGCCCCTCCTTTGTGTTTTTCCTTATTATATAGCACCCGGGGGCTTTGGTGCAAGGGGGAGCGGACTGAGAGGGTTTATTCTCCCCCGCTTGACAGCGGCGCGGAGAAATTGTTACAATACAGTTACGACTGCAAACAACGCGGAGGGGTTCATGAATATTACGGAACTGCGGTATCTGGTAGCCATCATGAAATGGGGGTCGGTGTCGGCGGCGGCAAAGCAGCTGTACGCGGCGCAGCCCAATGTGAGCAAGGCGCTGAAGAATCTGGAAGAGGAATACGGGTTGCGCATCTTTGAGCGCTCCTCCACGGGCATGATCCCCACCGAGCAGGGCAAGCGGTTCATCCGGCAGGCGCAGCGGGTGCTGCAGCAGGTGGACGAGCTGAAGCAGGAGGCGCACCAGCAGCGCAGCTGCGCCGAGCTGCGGGTGGTGCTGACCCATGCCACCTACGCCTCCTATGCGGCGGTGGATTTTTTGCAGCAGGCAGCCCGCAGCGAGCAGCTGCGGGTGCATATCCGGGAGAGCGGTGCCATTGAAGCTTTGGATTTTGTGCTGCGGCAGGGCTACCACATAGCACTGCTGCGCTATGCCGCCGAGGACGAGGACTATTATCTGCGCTACTGCCAGCGCCACGGTCTGCGGCAGGAGCCTATCATGGAGTTTTCCTACCTGCTGCTCACCAGTCAGGACAGCCCGCTGGCGCGGCGGCAGGTGCGCGAGCTGGACGAACTGAACGATTACATCGAGGTGCTGCACGGCGACACCCATCTGCCCGGGGAGGAGAGCACTGTTTCCCGCTGGCAGGCAAACCCCAACCGCCGCATCCATGTGTACGAGCGGTGCAGCCAGTTCTCCATTCTGCAAAACCTGCCCACGGCCTATATGTGGTCGTCCCCCATGCCGCAGCGCGCGCTGGAGCAGTACCATCTGGCACTGCATAACTGCCCGGCGCAGAAGCAGCAGATGCGGGACGTGCTGGTGTACCCGGAGCGGGAGCCTTTGCAGCCGGAGGAGCAGCTGTTTGTGCAGTTGCTGCACAAGCAGGCGGATGCCACCATTAAGGACAGCGGGTGAAAGAAGATTTGAAATGCGCGCCGCGTCTTCCGGGTTGCGGCACCCAGCATCCGCATCGTGCCTTGGGCGGCACGCGCGTCTTGCTGGCCGCTGCCCCAACAACTCCTCCCTGTTTCCGCCGCTGGCGGCGGTCGTCGTTGTTGCAGCGGAAGAATTGTTTTTATTTTCGGGCTAGCGGAGCGTCTGCGGACGCTCTGCTAGCCCATTTTCACGGGTGCCCCACCTGAGAGGACAGATTTCCCTTCTTTTCGTCTCAAATTCCACGTTTTGGGGAGAAAATCGCAAACGATTAAGCAAAGTGCACAAAAAGGCGGCGCAAAGTTTGGCGGGGACGCTTTTGACCGTTCCCGGAAGAATATTTTCGAGAAACAATAGAACAAATTAAAACGAACTATCGACATAAAATACAAGTTTAAATAAACAAATAAAATAAGCTGCCATATACTTTTTGATATAGGAACCATACCTAAAAAATATTAACACAATTATGAAAAAGGTGTTAACATGAAGCCAGAGATCGGTCATAGCCGCAGTATGGCATAAGCTGTCGGCGGCTGAAATTCAAAAGGAGGTTTCTGGTATGATTAGTTTCTTACTGTGTCTGGCACTTCTGATCGTAGGCTACTTTGTCTATGGTAAGATCGTGGACAACACGTTCGGACCGGACGACCGCGAAACTCCTGCTGTGCGCATCAACGATGGCGTTGACTACGTTGTGATGCCCCAGTGGAAGCTGTTCCTCGTCCAGCTGCTGAACATTGCAGGTCTGGGCCCCATCTTTGGTGCACTGCAGGGTGCTCTGTGGGGTCCCGTGGTGTTCCTGTGGATCACCTTCGGCACCATCTTTGCCGGCGGCGTACATGACTACTTCTCCGGTATGATGAGCGAGCGCAATGAGGGCGCTTCCATCGCCGAGGTCACCGGCCGCTATCTGGGCCCCGTGATGCAGAACATCATGCGTGTGTTCTCTGTGGTGCTGCTGATCATGGTCGGTACCGTGTTCGCAGTCGGCCCCGCAGGCCTGATCGTTACCCTGTGCAAGAACGGCGGTATGTCCGGCGTGCTGACCACCACCCTGTTCTGGCTGATCATCATTCTGGTGTACTACTTCATCGCAACCTTTATCTCCATTGATGCCATCATCGGTAAGATCTACCCTGTGTTCGGCATCTGCCTGATCATCATGGCTGTGGGCGTTATTTTTGGTATCTTCACCAACCCCGCCTACACCATCCCCGAGATCTGGGCAAACTTCAGCAATATGCACCCCTCCAACACTCCTATCTGGAGCTTCATGTTCATCACCGTTGCCTGTGGTGCTATTTCCGGTTTCCACTCCACCCAGTCGCCTCTGATGGCTCGCTGCATGAAGAGTGAGAAGCAGGGTCACTTCGTATTCTACGGTGCAATGGTCAGCGAGGGCATCATCGCTCTGATCTGGGCTGCTGCCGGCTGCGCACTGTACACCATCACCGATGGCAAGATGGTCGGTCTGGCCGAGGCTCTGGCTGCCGGTCAGTCTGCTGCTATCTACGACGTCTGCCTCAAGACCATGGGTAATGTCGGCGTGGCACTGGCTATGATCGGTGTCGTTATCTGCCCCATCACCTCTGGTGATACTGCATTCCGTTCCGCTCGTCTGACTCTGGCCGACTGGCTCAAGATCGATCAGGACAGCTACGCAAACCGCCTGAAGCTGTGTGTCCCCGTGCTGGGCGTTGGTGCCTTCCTTGGCATCGGCAACGCACTGGGCTTCATCAACTACACCGTCATCTGGCGTTACTTCAGCTGGACCAACCAGACGCTGGCTATGATCGTCCTGTGGGCTGCTTCCATGTACCTGTTCAAGGAGAAGAAGAACTTCTGGATCACCGCCGTGCCTGCAACCTTCATGAGCGCTGTGTCCTGCACCTACTTCGTGCTGGCTCCCGAGTGCCTGGGCAAGATGATCAACACCTATGCGGACGGCAAGCTGGTGGCTTACAACACCGCCGTTGCTTACCCCATTGGCATCGTCTTTGCCATCGCAATGCTGGCTCTGTTCCTCCATGCTACCAAGAAGAGCTCTACTTCCAAGGCATAAGGAACTGACGGCTCCATATTTCCGTAAGTAACTTGCGCCCGCCGCTGCCTGACCGTACAGCGGCGGGCGCTGTTTTTTAAAAATCAAGGCTTGCAATTGCCCCCGTCCCGTGGGAAAATAGGGGCGTAGAATTTAAAGCAAAGAAGGGAACTACCCATGATTTTCAAACCCGCACAGCTGGGCATGGCAAAGCTTGACCCGCAGGAGCTGGAGGCAGACAAAAAAGCCTGCCGGAAGATCGGCCCCTGCGGCGTAGGCAAAAAGGCGCTGTACCTGAACAGCTTTTACATCGACCGCCGCTATTATCTGCCCTACGGCAGCATCACCCGGGTGTTCAAGCGGGTGGCTATGAGCTCCGGCGGCTTTTCCGGCAAGGGCGTGTTTGCCTCCATGGCCTATCTTGTGGTGGAGTACGACGGCGGCAAGCAGAAGCAGTGCAACTTCAAGGACGAGCGGGACGTGGACGCCCTGCTGGAAGTGCTTGCCAAGGAGCAGCCGCAGCTGCATCTGCTGAGCGCTGCCGGTGAGCAGGCGCTGGAGAAAAAGGCCGCTGAAAAGGCCGCCCGCAAGCTGCCGGAGCTTTCCGAGGACGCGCAGCACAGCCTTACCGTGCTGCGCCGGGCAAAGGAGTATCTGGACGCAAAGCCGGAGCTTTCCGCCGAGCTGAGCGCTGCCCAGCGCCGCAAGCGTGCGCAGCTGCAAAGCAAACCGGTGTACCGCTATGTGGCGCTGGCCATCTTTGTGCTGGGCGTTGCGGCGGCGGCCTACGGTCTGTACTCCGTGTTCAGCCACACCGGCAGCTACGGCGTGTACTTTGCGCTGTTCGGCTTTGCCGCCATCTTCCTGTTTTCCAGCTACAATATGCTGCCCACCGCCCACAATAACAACAACGCCATCATGAAGCGTGCGGAGAAGGCCGAGGCAGCCATGGCAGAGTATGTCAAGCACTACCCCCACGGCGCTTTCCCGGTAAAAAGCTGGTACGCCCACCCCATCGTGCTCAAGCAGATGATGGACGCCGTGGAGGAGGGCCGCGCCGTCACCGTGCCCGAGGCACTGGATGCAGTCAAGGCGCGCCTGAAATCCTTGAACGCGGACGTGGAGGTGGAGCAGGAGGAATATGACGAGGTGGTGGTCATCAAGGCCCTGTTCCTCAACCATGATTATCAGTAAAAGCAGAAAAGTAAAAAGCCGGGCAGCCTGCGGGCCGTCCGGCTTTTGCTTTTACAGGGCAGTGCTGCTGTTCAGAACAGGCGGCGAAGCCCTATGATATAAGGGGACTTTTGAAGAGTCGGACATTATTACCACTTTTTTATATTGAATAGTATTCAAAAGTAACGTAGTTTCGTTGTGTTTGCGACTCTTCAAAACTTTGGCTACTTTTGAAGAGTCGGGGCAAAAAGCGCATCGTTCTGCGTGTTTTGGCGCAGAAAAAGTAACTATTCAAAACTCTATGGGTCATAGGGGACTTTTGAACAGTAGCAGCTGCGTCTCAGATCAGCGCCTCCATCCGCAGCGGGTCGGGGTGATGGGCGTATTTCTGCTTGGCGATCTCGATAAAGGACTGCACCTCCAGCCGGGGTGCGTGGCGCATAGCGGCGATCTCCACCGTCACCGGGGGAAAATCCAGCAGCGGCACCTTGACGATGCCCGGGATCACCGCCGTGGACAGGCAGGGCACAATGGACATGGCGGTGCCCATCTGGATCATGATCAGCGCACCCTCAAAGCTGGGGGTGATCTTGCTGCAATCCACCCCCACCTGCGCCAGCTGCTCCAGCGAAGGCCCCTGACAGGCGGACAGAAAGCTGTCGAACGCGCCGGAGGACACCACGCTCTGCCCCTTCAGGTCTGCCAGATGCAGCGCCCGCCGGTCGGCAAGGGGAGAGTTTGGGTTCATCAGCACATGGTACCCCAGCGAGAACAGGGGCGTAAAGGAGATATCCCGGTCGCGGGAGTGCTCGGTGGCGTAGAAAAAGCCGATATCCAGCTGCCCGGAGCGCAGCTGTTCCAGCGGGCGGCGGTTGTCCTGCGGCACAACGTCTACGCAGGCGTTGGGAAACTGGTGCTGGAACTGGGCCAGAATGCTGGAAAAGGTGCTGTAATCGAACAGCTGCCGCAGCCCGACGGTCAGGTGGGAGCGGTCAGCGTCCTGAATATCCTGCGCCTTCTTCAGCGCCTGCCGTCCAAAGCTGGTCAGCTGCACCATGTCCAGATAAAAGGACTGCCCGGCAGCGGTCAGCTTGGTGCGGCGGGTGGTGCGCTCGAACAGGTGCAGCCCGGTCTCCTTTTCCAGCGCATTGATCTGGTAGGTGATGGCGGGCTGGGTGGTGAACAGCCGCTCGGCGGCGGCGCTGAAATTCAGCTCCTCTGCTACGGCAATAAAGCACTCCAATTGGTAAATCGTCATAGAACGGCGCCCCTCCTTGTGAAAAAAGCTGGTCATCTTTATTATACAGGATTCCGCACAGGCCGTAAAGGGAAAACGATTTATAAAGAGATTTGATAAATTATGGTACAAATTTGTATTCACACCGGGAACAAAACTTTGCTATAATCGTATCAATGTTCAAAATGCACGAAGGAACAGGAAAAACGCAAAAAAGAAGAGAAAAGAAAAAGAAGGCGAACCTTATGGCTAAGATCTCTCGTCGCAACTTTATGCGCGGTGCCGCTGTGGGCACCATGGGCGCAGCTGCTGCCGGTCTGCTGACCGCCTGCGGCAACTCCGCTTCCAGCACCACCGGTGCTCCCGCTTCCTCCGCAGCTTCCTCTGCTGCTTCCTCCGCTGTGACCAAGCCCTCCTCCCCGGTGGACGGCAAGTACGTCACCAAGGCAATGGGTCACGAAAGCTGGGTGCACGTTGCCACCACCTTCTTTGATGGCAAGATCACTGCCTGTGAGGTGCTGTCTCACGAGGAGACCATCGGCATCGGCAACTATGCCTGCTCCCGCATCCCCGCCGCCATCGTCGAGCACCAGAGTGTCAACGTGCCCAACCTGCGCGGCTCCTCCATCACCTCCATGGCTGTCAAGGCAGCTGTGAAGGAGGCCATCGAGCTGGCCGGTTATAACGTGGACGACTTCTCCAAGGAGGTCACCATCGCTGCTTCCAACGAGGTCATCGAGGAAGAGGCTGATGTCGTCATCATGGGTGCCGGCACCTCCGGTCTGACCTGCGCCTGCCGCCTGCTGGAGGCCGGCTACAGTGTCATTCTGGTGGAGAAGCGCGATATCCCCGGCGGCTCCATGTCCATGACCTACGGCGGCGTTGCCACCGCAGGCTCCAAGCTGCAGTACAACTACGATGTGGACGGCAGCTTCCGCAGCTCTGCCATGGGCACGCTGGAGGGCATGATGAACTTCTGGCAGACCATGGAGAAGTACCACCGCACCGAGTTCTTCAACGGTGAAATGCCCTACATGACCAAGCAGTACACCGTCGCCGGCGATCTGGTGGACTGGATGGCAGGCATCGGCATCGGCTTCAACACCATGGGCAACTACGAAAGCGCTACCCAGTACGGCGCTTCCACCCCGTATCTGGCACCCGGCTGCTACGAGGGCGGCGCAGGCTACGCCATGATGTTCATGGCACAGCGCGTGGAGAAGTACGAGAAGGGCAAGATCATCTACTCCACCAGCGTCACCGACCTGATCAAGGACGAAAGCGGCCGTGTTGTGGGCTTCCACGCCAAGGGCGAGAACGGCGCAAGCTATACCCTGCGCGGCAAGGCGGTCTGCCTTGCCTCCGGCGGCTTTGCCAAGAACCCCGAAATGCTGAAGAAGTACAGCCCCGACTACGCCGACTTCTTCTTCAACTGCGCCTCCAGCATGACCGGCGAGGGCATCCAGATGGGTATTGACGCCGGCGGCTATGTGGAGTGCGAGAACCGCGCTCTGCCCGCCTTCCTGTCCAGCTACAAGAGCAAGTTCGAGCTGGCCTTCATCCACCAGTCTGCCCCCGGCATCATGGTCAACATCAAGGGCGACAACATCGGCAACATCGTCTCCGATAACCACTACACCATGGCCAAGGCAAAGCTGAACAAGGACAACGGCGACACCTTCTACTATGTGTTCGACGAGTCCTCTGCCGTCAAGCTGCGCGACAGCGAGTCCTACGGCTTCAACGGTTACGTTGCCATGTTCGAGAAGGGCGAGGCTGTGCACTACGACAGCGTGGAGAAGGCCTCTGAGGAGCTGAACCTGCCCAATCTGGCAGACGCCATCGAGGCCAACAACGCCGCCGCTCTGGCTGGCGAGCCCGATGAGTTCGGCCGCCGCAACTGCCCCTACATCGAGACCCGCGACGGTCTGTGGGCCATCCGCGTTGACCCCACCTTCTACCTGACCACCGCAGGTCTGGCCATCGACACCGATTGCCACGTCCTGACCGAGGACAAGAAGGCCATCCCCGGCCTGTACGCTGCCGGCGACGTCTGCGGCTCCATCGAGGAGAAGGACGCCAAGCAGTACGGCATGGGCTTCGACGCCGCTCTGACCTACGGCTACATCATGGGCGAGACCCTGAAGAAGGAGATCTGAGCTGCGCTCTGACCCCCTGACAATAGCATAAACAAAGGGCTGCTGCACAAAACGTGCAGCAGCCCTTTTTTATATCATATTACCTTTTACGCCGCCGCGGGCTTGCGGAAGATCGCCATTGCACGCTTGTAACAGCTGGCGAAATAGGCAATCTCCGCCAGTGCGGTCAGGATCCAGCTGCACGGGTACAGCAGGTACAGCGCCGGGATGGTGTGGAAGTGGGCAAAGATGGTGTACACCCAGATCACCCGGAATACGCAGGAGCCCAGCACCACGATGACGGTGGGCACCACCGTCTTGCCCAGCCCGCGGGAGGCGGCGATGGTGCAGT
>ENA-OQCL01000102-OQCL01000102.1-human-gut-metagenome-genome-assembly--contig:-NODE-102-length-47134-cov-6.070202_pt1 | contig 47134 bp, 43 predicted proteins | sample MGYA00242502_ERZ504586 | MGnify/ENA primary metagenome ERZ504586 (study PRJEB26092, sample SAMD00036316) | human gut metagenome | host: Homo sapiens | study: EMG produced TPA metagenomics assembly of... | reverse complement strand
CGGGAAACGAACTTTTTCAAATTCGCCGGGGGAGCAGAGATAAAGCCCCTCACAGCTTCTGCACATTCTTCTGCACTCTTCGATCTGCTTTCGTCCATACCGAGAAATGGATTTCTGCGTTATGAATACCATGCGGTAGCTCTCACCGGCTATCTGTTTTCGGATACACAGACTGCCGTCCAAATTATGGATCCGGCTTATGAATGCTTTAAGCTCGCATCGTATAATGGGAGCAATTGGACATTCCCGTTTGGCACATATACATATACTTGGATAAAGACAATACGGCTTTTATACAACGTTTAATTTTAAGGAAAAAGGGCCCGTTGCAAAATGTTTATCATTCTGCAACGGGCCCTTTTAGAATTATTTCTCATTTTAGAAAACATGTGGGCTTATCATTCGACCTTGGTGCATGCGCGTTTGTTATTTTGCCTGGAACAGCAACAGCATGAAGCCCGCCGCAACTGCGGAACCGATCACACCCGCCACATTCGGGCCCATTGCGTGCATGAGCAGGAAGTTGGTGGGGTTGGCTTTGCGGCCTTCCTTTTGGGCGACACGCGCCGCCATCGGAACAGCGGAAACACCAGCCGCGCCGATCAGGGGGTTTACCTTGCCTTTTGTAATGTAGAACATCAGCTTGCCCAGAAGCACGCCGCCTGCTGTAGAGAACGCAAAGGCGACAAGGCCGAGGCCTACAATGGCAAGCGTCTGCACCTTTAGGAAGGTTGCGCCGTTGGCTGTTGCGCCAACGGAAACGCCGAGCATGATCGTAACGATATTGCAAAGCGCGTTCTGCGCCGTATCGTTGAGGCGGTCGGTCACGCCGCTTTCGCGGAAGAGGTTGCCGAGCATCAACATGCCGATCAGCGGGGCAACATCCGGAATCAGTAGTACACAGATTACAGTTACGATAATCGGAAAGATGATCTTCTCCGTTTTGCTGACCTTGCGCAGTTGCTCCATTTTGACCTCACGCTCTTTTTTGGTGGTCAGCAAACGCATGATCGGGGGCTGAATTAGCGGGATGAGCGCCATGTAGGAATAGGCGGCAACCGCAATTGGGCCAAGCAGTTCAGAGGCGATCCGGGTGGCGAGGAAAATGGCCGTAGGGCCGTCCGCTCCGCCGATAATGCCGATTGCGGCCGCCTGTGCAGGCGTAAACAGGCCGGTTGCAATCGAGATGACAAAGGCAACATAGATGCCCAGCTGCGCCGCGCCGCCGAGCAGGAGGCTCGAGGGGTTTGCAAGCAGAGGACCAAAATCCGTCATGGCGCCAACACCAAGGAAAATTAAGCAGGGGAATACGCTGCTCTTAACGCCCTGATAAATGATATACAACACGCCGGATTCCAGCAGTGTCGGCCCCGGCTGCATGAGCCCGGCCTCGGGCAGATTCGCCAGCAGCATGCCGAAGGCAATCGGAAGCAACAACAGCGGTTCAAATTTTTTGACGATTGCCAAAAACAGGAAGATGAAAGATACACCAATCATCACGGCCTGCTGCCACGTCAGTGCCATAAAGCCGGAGCTTTCGATCAACTGTTTAAAAATTTCTAAGATATTCATGCGGAATTCCCTCCGCTTAACCGATAACCGCGAGCACGTCGTCTGTCGAAACGGTGCTGCCCTTGGAAACGAGAATCTGCTTGACGGTGCCGTCAGCAGGGGAGACGATATCGTTTTCCATCTTCATGGCTTCCAGAATGAACAGCACGTCACCGGCTTTAACAGCCTGACCAACCGATGCCTTTACGTCTAAAATCGTGCCGGGCATTGGGCACACAGCGTTTGTGCCATCTGCCGGAGCGGCAGGCGCAGCGGGTGCAGCGGGTGCAGCGGGTGCAGCGGCAGGGGCAGGGGCGGCAGCAGGAGCAGCGGGAGCGGCCACAGGGGCGGGAGCTACCGCGGGGGCAGCGGCAACCGGAGCGCCTGCCATGGGGGCGGTTGTAACGCTGTTGACGATTGCCTGGCCCTCTTCCACTTCGATCTCGTACTTTTTACCGTTTAATGTGACCATGTATTTCATTTTGAGTTCCTCCTCTTAGTCAATCGCTTTTATCGATTTGATGATGAGCCTATCGGCTGGGATACCGGTCTTGTCACTGATGATTGCCAGAAGCACCGCTTGTGTTTTGCTGTCAACGGTAACCTGACGGATGGATTGAAAATGCAGCCGCTCGAGCGGAATACCAGTTTGATCGCTGACGATTGCCATTAGCATGGCGGCGGTTTGCTCATCCGTATCGACGAGCAGGATTCCGTTTTCAATCACTGCCGGGGGAGCTGTTACAGCGGCGGGGCGGCCTGGATGGGGATGACCTGCGGCGTCTCCACCGGCTGCACAGCGGCTTTATTATCGCGCGCGCCCTTGTGTTCCAAAAGCCGGATTGCCTTGGAGAGCAGCATGATGATAACGGCCAGGAGCGCAAGCTCGATTAAAACAACTGCAATCCCTACGAGCGCGATCAAGAGGGAATCCCCAATTGTAATGGTCTGATTTGCCAGCATAGGGCATTAGCCTCCTTATCAGTCAATTTGCTCGATGGAATAGGAGAAGGTGTTCTTTTCGCGTATTTCGCGATTGTCAAAGAACTTTTCCGCCTGCGCGGGGAATGCGATATAGGAAAGAACATCCTCATCGGATTTGGCACGCTCGCCGAGCTCAGCCTTCGCCTTTTCAAAACCGGGCTCCAACAGGTCGGCATAGCGCACGGTAACTGGCTTTTCATCGCCGAGAATTTTTTCTTGGATTTCCCTGTTGATTTCGCCTGGAGCGCGGCCGTACTCACCGTGCAGATAGGCCTTGATCTCTTTGGATACATTTTTATACCGCTCGCCCGCAAGCACGTTTGCCGTTGCCTGCACGCCTACCATCTGGCTCATCGGCGTGACCAGCGGCGGGTAGCCGAGATCTTTACGCACGCGCGGCACTTCCGCGAGCACTTCATCAAGCTTATCAAGTGATTTCTGCGCGGTCAGTTGGGCGACAAGGTTGGAGAGCATGCCGCCGGGCACCTGATAAACCAGCGCGTCTGTCTCTGTGGAGAGCACTACGGGGTTTAAAAGGCCGCTTTCCAGCGCTTGTGCGCGGATCGGCTTGAAGAAATCGTTGATTTCCTTGAGCTTTTTATCGTCGAGCGATACTTCATAGCCCTCCTGGCGCAGCGCATAAGCGAGCGTTTCGGTAGCGGGCTGAGCTGTGCCGCCTGAGAAGCAGGAGATGGCGGTGTCAATCACATCCGCACCGGCTTCCACAGCTTTTTGCAGCGTGAGCGGGCCAAGGCCTGTGGTGCAGTGGGTATGCACGACGATCGGAACCTTTACATTCTCTTTCAGGGCCTTCACGAGGTCATAGCCCTCCTGCGGGCCCATAATTCCGGCCATATCCTTGATGCAGATGGACTGCACGCCCATCTTCTCCATCTCTCTGGCCATTTTAACGTAGGCGTCCAGCGTGTGAATGGGGCTAATCGTGAAGCAGATCGTGCCGCTCGCATGCGCCCCTGCCTTAAGCGTTTCATCCACAGCAACTTCGATGTTGCGCAAATCGTTGAGCGCATCGAAGATGCGGATGATGTCAATGCCGTTTTCCACACTCTTGCGCACGAATTTACGCACGACGTCATCCGGATAATGCTTATAGCCCAGCAGGTTCTGGCCCCGGAGAAGCATTTGCAGCTTGGTGTTTGGGCAGGCTTCACGGATGGTGCGCAGCCGTTCCCACGGATCCTCGCCCAGATAGCGAAGGCAGGAGTCGAATGTGGCGCCGCCCCAGCACTCAAGGGAATAGTAGCCGGCTTCGTCGAGTTTGCCAAGAATTGGTTTGAACTCGGAAAGCGGCATACGCGTTGCGATCAGGGACTGATTCGCGTCGCGCAGAACCGTTTCGGTAAACTGTACTTTCATTTTGTAACCTCCATACGTCCCAGATAAAAACGTAACGGCAGGCTCGCAAGGAGGGGCAAAGCCCGCAATTCCTGTGGAAACTGCCATTATGGGGCGGCAAACGTCCTGCCTGATCAGAACCAGACGATGAGAGACCAGCCCCAAACTGACCCATTCTATTTTATCCGAAATGCAGAGGATTTAATTGCGGATTTCAAAAAATAAAGAAATGATTGTTAAATCCTTAACCAATGTTTTTTGGAAAATTGCGGCGGTTTTTGGTGGAGTTGATAAAAGGGGAGTGAAAACGGGCAGAAGCGCTTTGTTTAGCTGCATGAGGCGGATGATTTTTTTGCCAGACAGGCCGGAAAAATAGAATCGCCGCGCTGGAAACCAATGTTTCCGGCGCGGCGGCAGTTCGGCTGGTTTTATTGTTGCGTTTGGTCAGGGTTCGGCGTTTCCGGCGCTGTTCCGGCATTCGGCCCGGACGGCTTCGGATCGGACGGAGCGCCCAGCAGCGCAATCAGCCGGGCGTTCTGCGCTTTCAGCTCGGCGAGCTGTTCCCGTATTTCATGGAGCTGGCTTTCGGTCTGAATAGCGCGTAGCTCGTGCTTTTCTTCTCTCGCGGTCCAGCCGAAGCCATAATACAAAACGGCCAGGAGAATGGGTGCGGTGCCGATCGCGGCGCCGAAGATGGATTCGCTGATTGATAGGCCAATGAGAAAAGAAAAAACAAAAACAAGTATAGCTGTAAGCAAAAAAGCGAACGTAAATCGCATGCCTTTCAGCATTTCAGCACATCCCCCTTTGTTATATTAAGATACTTTGCATGGTAATCCGTAGTAGGTTGTACCGATACTCGGTGCCAGTGAGAAGGTAACACCAGGATATTTTCCTCCCGTTGACCAGCTAAAGGAAAGATCAGATGAAATGCGTAAACGGGTATGCGCGTATTTTAAAGTAATATGAAAAGAATTGGTACTGTTGTTTTTTGATTCCCCAAGGCCACAGATTGTAATTTGGAAGCGTGTATAAATAATTTGACCGCCTGATAAAACGGCATCTGACGGTAGATGAAATTTGTAATAAAAACCGTCGTGGAAACGCTCAACCATATGGGCATCCCATTCTTCCGACTCACTTCTCTGGTAAGTTTTATTCGTTGCGGCATAGCGCTCCGTATAATCCGCTGTCCAAAAGATCCGTAGTAATGCCTCGTTCCGTTGACTGTGTGCATATATGTATGCCCATTCTCACATAACCGTCGTAGCTGGATGGCGGTTCTTCCATACCGCCGTAATCTTCGCTAGGGGCGCGCAGCTGGCGGTTTTGTTTTGAGGCTTCTTCCATGACGGCAAGCTCAAAAGATTCTTTTCATTTGTATTTTCTGCCCGGATGGCGTCTCTTTGATATACTGCGTTATTACTTCAAATGCAGAGCCGCCCTCCATCGCATCCAGAATCGCTTCAAAGGCCGGGTCGTTTTCCCGTGTAAAGCCTGTCTCCTTCAAGATCTGCCGATTCATTTCCCTTTTGCTCAAGCCCTGCTTTGCAAGAGAGGATTGCATCGCCTGGTAATTTTGTGGGCTGACGGACTGTTTGACTGTGTACCCATCCATTTGGGTGCGGATGTAGTTTACCGCTTTATCTTTTTGAAGGGCCGCCGCGCCGCCGGGCAAGGTGAACGTACACAAGAGAAGCACCGCCGCGATCAGGCTGGAAAATGTTTTAAAATGTCTCTTCACCCGTTGTTCCTCCTTCACAATGTAATTATGCCAATGGTAATGTTATATTGACTATATTAATTATATCGTAAAGTGGAAAAATTGTATAGAGATGGAATTCACAAGAAATGAAAGATGATTTATTCATTCATACAGTTTCAAATAAAACATAAAAATAATGTGGATAAAAATTAATTTTATGCTATTTTTGATATTTTTTCCAAGTTCTCCAAACTTACCCGCAAACAATCAAACGGGTCGCGTGGGCAGGTATCCTGCTCAATGGCAATATATTGCACGCCGCTTTCCCGGCAGGCGTGATATGCCTCCCGAAGATTCAGGTTACCGCAGCCGATTTCCGCGAAGGTTGGCGTATTGTCTATGACCGCATAATCTTTAAAATGGCAAACCTTCATGCGCCCGGCAACACGGCGGATATACTCCGCAGGATTGACGCCGCCGTATTGGAGCCAGTAGGTATCGAGGATGAAGCCGAACTCTTTTTCGTTGGAATCCTCAATCAGCATGTCAAGCCTCAGCCTGCCGTTCTCCAGCCGTTCCAGCTCAAAGGCGTGGTTGTGATAGGCAAAGCGAAGTCCTGCATCCGCAATCCGTTTTGCGATTTCACCCGCATCCTTGAGAAAGGCGGAAATGCCCGCGACGGAGCCGTGATACTCGCTCGGCAAATACCCCAGGCCGATGGTATCGCAGTGCAGGAGCCGGTGCTCCGCGATCAAGGCGTCCAGATCATCGCGCATCCGCTCCCATGGGCTGTGTGTGATGCACACGTCAAGCTCGAGCTCCGCCACCAGCGCGGCGAGGCGGCCCGGCTCAATCGGCCCAAATCCGGAAATCTGAATCGCCTGAAAGCCAATCGCTTTTATTTTGCGAAGCGTTGTTTCAATCGCCTCCGGGGTTTTGGTAAAATCGCGCACAGTATAGAGCTGCGCCGCGGGGCAGATGCAGCGGTTTTTTGGGTTCATGGAAAGGCCTCCTGTTCCTATTGCTCGCCAGTCTATTTTTCTATATAATACAGAGAAAGCAGGAAAAGGGGAAGGGCTTTTTACCGGATTCATTGAGGAAATTACGAAAACCGCTTTCCCAAACCAATTAAAATCGATATGGATGGAAAGGGTGTGCCCTATGGCTGCCAAACTGAATGCTAAAATCATCTCCTCTCTCGAAAAATGCTTCCACGATGAAGCGCTCTCCGATCATCCGCGCCTGAAAAAGGCCTCCATGCTGCGCAACGAACGATATTCCTTTCAGCTCGCCATGCAGCTACAGGATCGAACATGTAAGGATAAAAAGGAAGTTTACCTCCGGGTGAAATCCGCCCTAGCGGCTTATTTGGAAGTTAAGCTGGTGCGGGAAGTGCCCTCCATGTTCCCCTGTTACGGGGACGCCCGCAGGCGGGAGTACCTGCGCCGCACACCGGGGCTTTATCCGGATTTGTTGGAGCCGTTGGCAGAGGGCCGGGAGATTCCGCTCGTGCCGGGCCAGCTGCGCAGCCTTTGGTTTACGATAGAGCCGCACGTGGGGATGCCTACCGGTGAGCAGAAAATCGAACTGGAATTATTAGATGAAAATAGCATGTTGCTTGCCCGGGAGACGCTGGCGCTGACGGTGATCGGGATGGATTTACCTGCACAGGGGCTTACCTTTACACAGTGGTTCCACTGCGACTGTCTGGCCGTTTATTATGGGGCGCACGTGTTCAGTGAACGCCATTGGGAAATCATTGAAAACTTTTTGCGCACTGCGCGCCGTTATGGAATGAATATGGTGCTCACTCCGGTATTCACTCCACCGCTGGATACGGCGGTCGGCGCGGAGCGTCCCACGGTACAGTTGGTCGATGTGACGGTAGAGGGCGGGAAATACCGCTTTGGATTTGAGAAGTTGGATCGCTGGGTGCATCTGTGCCTGCGGCTGGGGTTTGAGCAATTTGAAATTTCCCACTTCTTTACGCAATGGGGCGCAGCGCACGCGCCGAAAATAGTCGCCCGGGTGGAGGGGCGGACAAAGCGTATTTTCGGCTGGGAAACAGAGGCGGCGGGGGAGGCATACGCCTCATTTTTACACGCGTTTCTGGACGCGCTGATTCCGCATTTAAAGGAACTGGGAATAGACAGCCGCTGCCGCTTCCATATTTCCGACGAGCCGTCAGAGGATAGCCTCGGCAATTATCAGGCCGCGAAGCGAATCGTGGAAGAGCGGCTGAAGGGCTATCCAATCATGGATGCGCTTTCTAGCTATGAATTTTACAGGCAGGGGGTATCCGAATGCCCAATCCCGTCCAACGATCACATCGAGCCTTTCCTTGAGCACAGCGTGCCCCATTTGTGGACGTATTATTGTTGTGGGCAATCGAATGGGGTGAGCAACCGTTTTTTATCCATGCCGTCTGTGAATAACCGCATCATTGGAACACAGTTTTATAAATATGGAATAGAAGGCTTCCTCCATTGGGGATATAATTTTTATTTTTCACAGTTATCGCGCCATGCGGTCAACCCGTTCCTGGTGACGGATGGCGATTATATGGTGCCGTCGGGCGACGCGTTTTCCGTTTATCCCGCGCCGGACGGGACGGCATGGGAATCGCTGCGGCTGGTTGTGTTTCACGAGGCGTTGCAGGATCAGCGCGCACTGGAGCTGTGTGAATCGCTCTATGGGCGGGCGTTTGTGATGCGCTTGCTGGAGGGAGGCCTGCGCGGCCGGATTACCTTTAGCAGCTATCCGCGCAGGGCAGCGTTCCTCCTTCGGCTGCGCGAGCGGGTCAATGCGGCGATTGCGGCGCGGCAGGAAAATGCGGAGGTATGAACTGGTAAAAGGCGGATTGTTGTGCAAACGTCTTATATAAAGCAAGGGAATCATCCGATATTATACCGATTGACAAGTTTTGTTTGACGATATAGAATTATCTTAATTACAGAAAGCGGGGGATACAGAAGGTGAAAACCAGAAGAATTACCGCAATTTGCTTATCGCCTGCCTGCTGATCGCAGCGGCGATGCCGGTGCAGGCGGCGCCGGGGAAGCAGGCGCTTCCTCTTTCCGCCGGAATTGAGGCGCTGCGCGGCCAGTTTGAAAGCGGCTGCGGGCCGGAAGCGGGTGGGTATGCGATCGACTACTCCTACTATGCGCCCGCCGAAAAGGGTGACACACAGAAATATCCGCTGGTGATCTGGCTGCATGGAATGATGCAGGGCGGTGAGCCGGGCCAGCCAGTAAAAAATAATGATTTTGCCTATTGGTCGAGTGCAGAGTTTCAAAAAAGGTTTACCGGCGCGGGCGGAGCATATCTTTTTGTGCCGCGTTCCCATGAGGAGCAGTATCTATATTGGAATGATTCTATGATTGTGCCGCTCAAGGCTGCAATTGATGATTTTATTGCACAGCACAGGGATACCATTGATACAACGCGGATTTATATCGGCGGATTTTCGATGGGCGGTAAGATGACGCTGAAAATGACGATCGCTTATCCTTCTTTTTTTGCGGCTGCGTTTCCGATTTGCCCTGCTTTTTTTAAGCCTACCAAAAGACAGATGCATTTCATAAAAGATATTCCCATGTGGTTTGTTGCCAGCAAGTATGATGCTATTGCAGGCTACTATTCCTTTGTAGAATACGAGTGGGAATATTTAACTGCTGTAACAAGCCGCCCGGCGGATGATCGGCTGTCCGTGCTCGGCACGGTTAAGAATCCAGACGGTACGCAGGCGGAGAGCGACCATGCCGCGTGGGTTGCGGTCACCTATGATATGTTCACCTATGACAACGGCGGCTATTACAATATGGAAACAAGGGATGGCTGTGGGCGCCCGATCGCGCTTACACATCCGGAAGGGATGATTTCCTGGCTTTCCCAATTTTCTTCTAATTATGACGGCACCCCTTCGCAGGGCAGTGGGAGTTATCGGGTGAGGAGCCTCTGCGAGGAATTAGGGCGTCTAATTTGCATGATTCCGGAGATCCTGCGCACATTGATCCAAATTGAGTTGGACCGGATCGGTGTTATTTAGTATGGAATAGATCGCCTTATGGATTTGGGTGGACATTGTGCCGAGAGAGGAAAGTGGATATTGGAAAAAGGCCGCCGCAGAATGTAAAGCGTTCTGCGGCGGCTCTTTTCATGCCGATCATACCGGTAAGTAACAAAAAGAGCCGGCAGATGGCTGCCCTCATAAGCAGTGTGTATCCCTTACTCTGTTCTGGTGAAAGCAAGCTTTGCTTCACAAACAAGATTGCCATGCAAAATGAATTGTTTTATCGATAGTCTTGTTTTATTTTTAGGTATGGTTGACATATCTCACCTCCTTGTGTACAATAAAAAATGACAATTTGGCGGAAGGGGGAACCGATGCTTCCGCCAGATGCAATGAATCTGAAAGGGTGAAAAAAATGAAGAAAAACCAGAAAAATGACTCAGCCTGATTTTAATGCGGTCGTAATGCTGTGCTCTGTTTTTGCAGCTGCAACGAGCGCCTTCGCAGCGAACTCAGGCCCGTATTCCTATGAGCTGATCAATGACGGCAAGGAGGTTAAGATCACTGCCTATAACGAAAATAAAGCGATCTTGTCCATCCCATCCAGAATTGCGGGCAAGCCCGTTACCGTGATTGGCTCCTATGCCTTTAGCCGAATCGGAAGGCTGCAAAATGTATACCTGCCGTTAACGGTGAAAACCATTGAAGATCATGCGTTTTACGAGAGCGACCGGATCACTTTCATCACGATTCCCTCTAATGTGAGGGTCATCGGCGACTATGCTTTTGCGGGCTGCGGAAGGCTCGAGTGGGTTTCTATCCTGAACGGCACGCAGTCCATCGGCAACTACGCGTTCAGCGGCTGTGGCCGTTTGGGGAGCATTAAGCTGCCTAGGAGCGTTCGTACGGTTGGCGACTATGCGTTCAGCGGATGCGGCCGCTTAGAGAGCGCCAGCATGAAGGGCGTTGCAACCATCGGCGCGGGCGCATTTTCCGCTTGCAATCGGCTGGAAAAGGTGCATTTCCCCAAAACACTGACGAATATCGGCGACCGTGCTTTTTGGGGCGATGTTCGCCTGATGAAGGTCTATTTTGATGGCAACGCGCCGGAGCTTGGCAGCAATGTTTTCTCGTTGATTGAAAACAATGCAAAGCTCTATCACAAAGCCGGCAACAAAACCTTCCAGGGCGGCGAGTGGGAGCGCTTTCAGGAGAAGACCTTCCTGATCTGCTTGTTCTAATGACAGCACGATAGCAGTAGCCCTGTGCACTAGCGGGTAGTGTGCACAGGGCTTTTTTAAGCGTAGGCCGGCGTTCGGGCCAGCTGTGTCCGGATTTTTGGGAGAGAACCAGCTAAACGGCTGCTGGAATACCATCTATTTGGCAGGCAGAATGAGCCGGCTGCCGAAGCAACAAAAAGCAATGGACAAATGTAGTCCCCTTAAGGAATCCACATTTGTCCATTGCTTTTTGTTTTGAGAATGCGGTGGTGAAATCTGGACTGCCGTTATGCGGCGTTGGTTTGACCGGCGGCTGTTTCTGAAATACCGGGGCTGGATTCCGAGGGGGGTTGCGGGGTGGAGGTATCCGTTGGATAGTCAAAACCGTGCATAAAGCCGTTGAGCTCCACAGAGCAGACGTCCCCGCCGATCACCTGCCCCTCATAGACGAGTAGGTTTGCATGGATGCAGCCGCTGTCTGCCGCATACCCCGGATAATTTTTGATTGCATAGGTCCATCGTTTGACCCGTTTTCCCTGATATTTCGTCAGGTCGAAGCCCTGTTCCTTTTGGATCGCATTGTATTTTTCATAAACCTCGTCAAATTCCGGCGGGATGATCACTTCTGCAACCTCAACCGGATCTTCATCGAAGCTCCATCCGAATTGCGACAGGAATGCAACGCGCTGCTCCGCATTTTCCGCCTTGATATTCAGCACGCTGTCGGCTTCTGCCGGCTGGTGGAGACGTGTTACGAGAAGCATGGCGAGCACAAGCAGGACGACGAGCAGAACCAGAATGACCATTTTAATTTTTGAAGATTTTACAGAGTATACAAACATGTCAACCACCTCACAAATCTTTATGCGAACCAGAGGTTTTTCATGCGTCCTCGAAATGCGATATCAACAATTTATATAGAAAAGTTTTTCAAACTTGAATTTTTTATGAAAACCTATAAAAGCTATTTGTAATGTGCTATAATGATTTTCAAATTTCGGCCGCTCCAAGCCTGGAAGCAAAGAGGGCTACAGAGCGGCTGTAAGCCGGCAGGAGGTGATACTGTGGCATCCAAAACGGTCAATGAAATCCTGCAAGCAGAACGGCAGGCCGACCTCGCTGTGGAGCAGGCTCACGCGCAGGCAAAGGAGCTGATACGGCAGGCGCGGGAGGATGGCGCGAGCCTCCTCGCAGAGCAAACGAATCTGGCACGCCAGGAAGCGGATGTACTGCGGCGAGAAATAAAGGAGCAGGCAGAGGAAATCCTGCGCAAAATGGAGCAGGAAGGCTACAGGCAGGCGAGTGCTCTGCGCGATGGCGTGCAGGCGAAGCAGTTGGGCGCCGCCACAACGGTAATCCGCTGTATAATCCCGCAATACCCCATAGAAGGGAGACGCTCTGATGGCAAAATGTAAGATGAAGCGCATTGAGATCGCCGCTCTGCTCAGCGATAGCAAAAAGATTGTAGAGCGGTTGCAGCGCCGGGGTGTGGTGGAAATCTGTGATAATACGGATGAGGAGCTAGTGCGCCTCAACACACAGGCGATGATCGGCGTTTTTGAAAAAAAGTTTGAATTTGGCAGAGCAGGCGAAGGAGATCATGGCGCGCTATGTGCCGGTGAAAACCGGTTTGTTCGACTCCCTACGGGGGCGGCGCGAGCTCACCACAGAAGCTTTTGGCAAGCAGGTTGAGCAAGCGGAGCGTATGCTCAAGAAGTGCTATGATATTGTATCGCTGGAAAAACAAATCCATGACGCTTCTGAAGAAATGATCCGCCTGCGCACCCAAATGGATGCGCTGGAGCCCTGGCGAAAGCTGGATGTCTCCATGGCGGCCGCCTCAACGCGCCGCACGCGCTGCTTTGCAGGCAGCCTGCCCGGCTTCCACTCCGCTGAGGAGCTCACGGCGTTTCTACGGGAAGGGGACAATGCTCCGACAGCATTTGAATTGGAGGTCGCTTTCGCCACAAAAGAGCAAACCTGCATTTGGGTGATCTGCCTGGATACCATTGCGCAGCAGGTGGAGGAGGCGCTGCGGGCGCAGGGCTTTGCCCGCCCGTCCGACCCGGGAAAGGAGCCGCCGGAGCAGTGCATCCGGGCAATGCAGCTGCGCACGGGCGAATGTGAAGAGGCTGTAAACCGGGCGCGCAAGGAGATTGCCGGCTTCACTGGCTGTGAACCGGGCATTGATTTCCTGATCGATTATTTTACCATGCGCAAGGAAAAATATGAGGTGCTCAACCGTTTGGGCATGACGAAAAACACCATGATCCTCGAAGGATATCTTCCAGAAAGAGAAGTCACCCGGCTGGTCAACGAGCTGGAGCAGCGCTTTCGCGTTGCCATCACGATTTCCGAGCCGGAGGAGGATGAGGATGTGCCCGTGCTCCTGGAGAACAATGGGTTCTCCTCACCGGTGGAGCCGATCACAGAGATGTATGCCCTGCCGGCGAAGAAGGATATCGACCCCACGCCGGTCATGGCGGTGTTCTACTATTTGATTTTTTGGCCTGATGCTCTCCGACGCAGGCTATGGCTGCCTGATGGTGCTTGTATCAGCCCTCGCGCTGAAAAAGTTCCCGCTGGAAGGCAACATGCGCAAAACGATGAAGATGTTTCTTTATTCCGGCGTGTCCACCATCTTTTGGGGCGCGCTGTTCGGCACCTGGTTCGGCGATATTGTGCCGGTTATTTGCAAAAACTTTTTGCATCGGCCCGCACCGCGGATGGCGATCTGGTTTGATCCGGTGAGCGACCCGATGAAGCTGCTGCTGTTCTCGCTGGGGCTTGGCATTTTGCATTTATTTTTGGGCCTGGGCGTGCATTTCTATCAGCTCTGGACGGCTGGCAAGCGCTGGGACGCCTTCTGCGACACAGCGCCGATTTATCTTTTGGTGCTGGGGGCGGCGCCGGTAGGCGCAGGCATGCTCACCGAGGTGCCCGCCATCCTGAATACCATTGGGATGTATGTGATGCTCGTGGGAGTGATTCTGATTATTCTGACGGCGAGCCGTACCTCCAAAAATATCTTTGCCCGCCTGGGCGGGGGGCTTTACGGGCTGTATAATGCGGCCTCCGGCTACCTTAGCGACGTATTGTCCTATTCCCGCCTGCTGGCATTGGGGCTTGCAACCGGCGTGATCGGGCAGGTGGTAAACCTGTTGGGCACGATCCCGGAGAATCCGATTGTAAAGGGCATTTTGCTCTTCTTCGTTTTTATTGTCGGGCACACGCTCAATATGGCGATTAACATGCTCGGCGCATATGTGCATACCAACCGGCTTCAGTATGTAGAGCTGTTTTCCAAATTCTATGAGGGTGGAGGCCGCGCCTTCAAGCCCTTTGCCGTACACACGAAGTATGTGAAATTCAAGGAGGAAGCGTAGCGCGAAAGAAGCTTTCGCGCCACGAAAGAGCGTTTTTTTTGGCTCTGAAGAAGCCAAATTCCGCTTCACGGGAATCGCCGCTTTTTTACCACTATTTGCGCCTTGCGCGCAGCGAAAGGAATGATTTTTATTATGAATAGTTTAGGCGTAGCATTTGCAGTTTTGGGTGCGGTTTTGGCCGCTTTGATGGCAGGTATCGGCTCTGCAAAAGGCGTTGGAATCGCAGGTGAGGCGGCCGCAGGCGTGATCGCAGAGGATCCCGGCAAGTTCGGCAAGCTTCTGCTGTTGCAGCTTTTGCCCGGCACACAGGGCCTTTACGGCCTTTTGACCGCCGTGCTGGTTTTAAACCGAATCGGCCTGCTGGGTGGCAATCCGATAGAATTGACCACAGCGCACGGCCTGATGTATCTAGCCGCTTGCCTGCCGATTGCCATTGTCGGCCTGTTTTCCGCCATTGCCCAGGGGCGCACGGCTGCCGCCGGCATCGGCGTGGTGGCTAAGAAGCCCGATCAAAACGGTAAGGCAATCACAATGGCCGTTTTGGTTGAGACATATGCAGTGCTTGCACTGCTGATCTCCCTGCTGACGGTGCTCAATCTGTAATCCATTTGGATCAAGTGGAAATGCAGTGCACAATCTGCAAGCTCCATAGAAAGGATGGTCATGCCAATGACAGGCCTTGAAGAGATGAAGGCGGCCATTGAAGAAGAGAGCCGTTTAGAATGCGCTGAGATTGGCCGACGGGCGCAGGAGCAGGCCGCAACAATCCGGGAGGAAGCGCAGGCAGCCGCTGCTGCCCGCTACCAGGAAATGGTATTGGATGCGCGCCGGGAATGCGCAGGCGAGCTCCAACGGGCAAAAACCGAGGGAGAGATGGAAGTGAAACGGCTGCTGCTGCGCACCAAAACAGAGCTGATCGATGAAACCATCGCAATGGCGCTGCGCCGGCTGCGGGAATTGCCGGATGGGGATTATTTTAACGTGCTTCAAACGCTTGCACTTTCCTATGCGCGCAAGGGGGAAGGGGAGCTGCTGCTCTCCCAGCGGGATCTGCAAAGATTGCCCGCAGATTTTGCCGATACGCTGAATGGAATGCTGAAAAACCAGGGCGCGCAGGTTCACATTGGCGCGCAATACGCGAAGATTGCCGACGGTTTTTTTGCTTGCATACGGCGATATCGAAGTGAATTGCAGCTTTGAGGCGCTGCTGGAAGCGTCGCTGGAACAGGTGAAGGATGCTCTGAGCCGGGAACTCTTTGCTTAAATACGGCGCTTATGGAAGGATGTCATGCCGATGAAAGATACCGAATATACCTTTGCCGTTGCCCGGATTCGGGCAAATGAAACGCATTTCATTGGAAAAAACGAAATGGAGCAATTGCTTTTGGCGCCCGATCTGCGGGCAGCGTTGCAGCTTTTGGCGGATCAGGGCTGGGAAACACAGGGCGCGCTGGAGGATCCAAACGAGATGCTGCGCGAGCAGGCAGCACGGATGTGGAGCTTGCTCACAGAGGTGGCTCCGGATGTGGGCGAGCTTTCGTTCCTGACGGCAAAGAATGATTTTCATAACTTGAAGGCCGCATTGAAAAGCCTTGTCAGCGATCAATCCCCGGAGCCTTACTGGATGCACCCCAATTCGGTGCCGGTGAAGCTCATTTGGGAGGCGGTATCCAACCGGAGTTTCAGCCGGCTGCCCACCCGGATGCAGCAGCCCGGCCGGCTGGCTTATGAGCTGCTGGTGCGCGCTTCGGATGGTCAGCGGGCGGACGCCCTTTTAGATCGGGCCGCGCTGGAAACAGCCAAAGGCCGGGCGGAGGAAACAGGCAGTAAATTTGCAATACGGCTCGCGGAGCTCATGTGCGTAACTTCAGATTTGAAGATTGCACTGCGTGCCGTTCACACCGGGCGGGACGAACGCTTTTTGCAGGATGCCCTTTGCGAATGCGAAACACTGCGCAAATCTGCTTTGATCGCGGCCGCTGGGCGAGGTGCGCAGGAGCTGACGCAGTATCTTTCAGAAACCGCCTATGCGGCGTGCGTGCCCGTGTTTGAAAAAAGCTTCGCATCGTTTGAAAAATGGTGCGATGATCTTTTGATGCAGCAGCTTGACGAGGCGCGGCGGGTGAGCTTCGGGCTTGCCCCGTTGATTGCCTATTATGTGGCGCGGGACGCGGAGATCAAAAACATTCGCATCCTGCTCTCCTGCAAGCGGTTGGGGCTTCCGGCAGATCAAATCCGGGAAAGGATGCGTGAAGCGTATGTATAAAATTGCGGTCATGGGCGACCGGGACAGCGTATCCGGCTTCGCCTCCCTGGGGCTGGAAATTTTCCCGGGAGGAGGATGCCGAGCGCGCGGCCACTACGCTGCGCAAAATGATCTCCGGCGGTTATGCGGTGATTTTTATGACGGAAAAGCTGGCCGCCCAGTTGGAAGCGGAAATCGATCAATACCGGCATATGCCCGTGCCGGCCATCATCCCGATCCCGGGCGTGACGGGCAACACGGGGCTGGGGCTGAGAAGCGTGAGCAAGAGCGTTGAAAAAGCGGTCGGCTCGGATATCATTGGGGCATGAAATAATGAGGCGAGCGTGGTGCGCTTATCTGCATGAAACGCAGTGCGAAAGCAAGCTTCACACATCGAAATTTTGGCTGCGCAAAGCCGTGCGATTTTGCGGCTCGGCGCAAGAAAGGAATGGTCATACCTATGAGCACAGGTTCCGTTGTCAAGGTGGCCGGGCCGCTCGTCGTTGCGCAGGGGATGCGGGACGCAAACATGTTTGACGTGGTGCGGGTGAGCTCCCAGCGCCTGATTGGTGAAATTATTGAGATGCATGGGGATCGCGCATCGATTCAAGTATATGAAGAAACATCAGGCCTCGGAACCGGCGCGCCGGTCGAATCTACTGGCGAGCCGATGAGCGTTGAGCTTGGCCCGGGCTTGATCGGCAGCATTTTTGACGGCATCCAGCGCCCGCTGGATGATATCATGAAGGTTGCAGGCAACAATTTATCCCGCGGCGTGGAGGTGCCCTCCCTCAAGCGCGACCGCAAATGGAGGTTTGAGCCCCGCGTAAAGGTGGGCGATCAGGTGAAAGCCTGTGATATCATCGGCACCGTGCAGGAAACGGACGTTGTCGTCCACAAGATCATGGTGCCCAATGGGGTGGAGGGGGAAGTTACCTCCATCCATGCGGGCGAATTTACCGTGACGGACACGGTATGCACGGTGAAAACGGCCAAGGGAGAAAAGGCGCTTACCCTCATGCAGCGCTGGCCGGTGCGGCGCGGCAGGCCTTACCGGCGCAAGCTCTCCCCGGATGAGCCGCTCATCACCGGGCAGCGCGTGATCGACTGCCTGTTCCCCCTTGCAAGGGCGGCGTGGCGGCGATCCCGGGCCCATTTGGCAGCGGCAAAACGGTCACACAGCATCAGCTTGCCAAATGGGCGGAGGCCGATATTGTGGTTTATATCGGCTGCGGCGAGCGTGGCAATGAGATGACAGATGTTTTGAACGAGTTCCCAGAGCTGATTGATCCGCATACGGGCAAATCCCTGATGGAGCGCACTGTCCTGATCGCCAATACGTCCGATATGCCGGTGGCGGCGCGTGAAGCGTCCATCTATACGGGCATCACGATGGCGGAATATTTCCGTGATATGGGCTACTCCGTTGCGCTAATGGCGGATTCTACCTCTCGTTGGGCGGAAGCCCTGCGTGAGATGAGCGGCCGGCTGGAGGAGATGCCGGGCGAGGAGGGCTACCCCGCGTATCTCGGCAGCCGCCTTGCGCAGTTCTATGAGCGGGCAGGGCGCGTGATCTCATTGGGCACAGAGGGCCGCGAGGGCGCACTGTCCGTCATCGGTGCGGTATCTCCGCCCGGCGGCGATATTTCAGAACCCGTCTCGCAGGCGACGCTTCGCATCGTCAAGGTTTTCTGGGGATTGGATGCAAACCTTGCGTATAAGCGCCATTTCCCGGCGATCAACTGGTTGACGAGCTATTCCCTTTATACAGATTTGCTCAGCGGCTGGTTCCATCAGCATGTCGACGCAGATTGGATGCCGCTGCGCGGGAGGATGCTGCATCTGTTGCAGGAGGAGGCCGAGCTTGACGAAATCGTAAAGCTCGTCGGTATGGACGCACTTTCCCCCAGCGACCGGCTGAAAATGGAAACGGCGCGTTCGATCCGCGAGGATTTTCTGCATCAGCTTGCGTTTCATGAGGTTGATACCTATACAAGCCTCCAAAAGCAGCTTCTGATGATGCGGTTGATTCTCAATTTTTATGATCTGGCGAACGAGACACTCAGGCAGGGCGGAGAGATCGAGAAAATTGTCACACTGCCCGTTCGTGAGGAGATCGGCCGGTTTAAATATGTGCCGGAGGATCAGATTGGGGAAGCGTTTGGCCGCATCAGCACCGATCTTGTCAACCAGATGAAAGAAACGATAGGGGAGGAACGTTTATAGGAGAACGGGGTTCCCCTTTCTCCAATAAACAGGTTTTGCGCCTTTTCTCCGCCATAGGCGGAACGTTCAGATTGGTTGAAGCAGGCGCAATTCCCGGCCTCTGGAAAGGAATGACGATTCATTATGCCAGTTGAATACAGAACCATAGAAGAAGTCGCCGGCCCCCTGATGCTGGTGCGCGACGTGCAGAACGTCACCTATAACGAATTGGGCGAAATCGAGCTGGAAAGCGGCGAAAAGCGCCGCTGCCGTGTGCTGGAGGTTGACGGGTCGAATGCGCTTGTCCAACTGTTCGAGAGCTCCACGGGCATCAACCTCTCCAACAGCAAGGTGCGCTTCCTCGGCCGCCAGATGGAGCTTGGCGTATCCGAGGATATGCTCGGCCGCGTGTTTGATGGATTGGGCCGGCCGATTGACGATGGGCCGGAGATCATCCCGGAAAAACGCATGGACGTCAACGGCCTGCCAATCAACCCGGTGGCGCGCAGCTATCCGCAGGAGTTTATCCAAACGGGCGTTTCCGCCATCGACGGGCTGAACACCCTCGTGCGTGGGCAGAAGCTGCCGATCTTCTCCGCGAGCGGCCTGCCGCATGCGAACCTGGCCGCCCAGATCGCGCGGCAGGCGAAGGTGCGCGGCACGGATGAGCCCTTTGCCGTGGTGTTCGCCGCGATGGGCATCACGTTTGAGGAGTCGAATTTCTTCATTGATTCCTTTCGCGAGACCGGCGCGCTGGAGCGGACGGTGCTCTTTGTAAACCTTGCAAACGACCCGGCCATCGAGCGGATTTCCACGCCGAAGATGGCGCTCACCGCCGCGGAATACCTGGCGTTTGAAAAGAATATGCATGTGCTCGTGATCCTGACGGACATCACAAACTATGCCGACGCGCTGCGCGAGGTTTCCGCCGCGCGCAAGGAGGTGCCCGGCAGGCGCGGCTACCCCGGCTACATGTATACGGATCTCGCCTCCATCTATGAGCGCGCGGGCCGCCAGCAGGGAAAGGATGGCAGCATCACCATGATTCCGATCCTCTCCATGCCGGAGGACGATAAGACCCACCCGATCCCCGATCTGACGGGCTATATCACGGAGGGGCAGATTATCCTCAGCCGTGAGCTGTACCGCAAGGGCGTCACGCCGCCCATCGACGTGTTGCCGTCGCTCTCCCGTTTGAAGGATAAGGGCATTGGGCGCGGCAAAACGCGCGAGGATCACTCCGATACCATGAATCAGCTCTTCTCCGCCTACGCGCGCGGCAAGGAGGCCAAGGAGCTCATGGTCATCCTCGGCGAAGCGGCGCTGACTGATATTGACAAGCTCTATGCGAAGTTCGCGGACGCGTTCGAAAAGGAATATGTCTCTCAGGGGTACGATGCGAACCGCTCCATTGAGGAAACGCTCGACATCGGCTGGAAACTGCTGCGCATTCTGCCCAGAAGCGAGCTCAAGCGCATCCGGGACGAATATCTCGATCGGTATTACGACGAAACGTAAAGGGGTGAAGCTTTGTGGCGATACTCAACGTGAACCCCACCCGCATGGAGCTGAGCAACTTAAAGCGCAAGCTTGCCACCGCGCGCAAGGGGCATAAGCTCCTCAAGGATAAGCGCGATGAGCTGATGCGCCAGTTCCTTGACCTTGTGCGGGAGAACAAAACCCTCCGCCGTGAGGTGGAGGCCGGCATTGAAGAGGCCAACCGCCACATGGCGGTTGCGCGCAGCGTGATGCAGGATGAGGTGCTCTCCGTCGCGCTGATGATCCCCAAGCAGGAGATGCATCTGGAGATTGAGGAAAAGGATATCATGAGCGTGCGCATCCCGGTTTACCGCACACAGCTCAAAACGGCGGATGAAAACGATATCTTCCCCTATGGCTACGCCTTCACCTCCGGAGACCTGGACGACGCGGTGCGCGCCCTTTCGGAGATTATGCCGAAGATGCTCAGGCTTGCGGAGGTGGAAAAATCCTGCCAGCTTATGGCGGAGGAGATCGAGAAGACTAGGCGGCGTGTCAACGCCCTGGAGCACGTGATGATTCCTCAATATGAGGAGACGATTAAATTCATCACGATGAAGCTCGATGAAAATGAGCGCAGCACCACGACGCGGCTGATGAAGGTGAAAGATATGATGCTCGAGCAGGCGCATCATTATAAGGACCCACGCGACGTGATGTGAAGGATCAGCACGGTGAAAGGCCCGGTGTGTTTGTAAAACGCTCCGGGCCGAATATTTGCTCCGGAGCCAAGCATGTTGGCTGGTATAGGAAAGGGACAAGCTTCGTTCCACCTCCTTCGGACATATCATGGAATATGCGATTGGAGGTGATCCATATGGCTACTATGCAGGCTCTCGTAATCGGCGTAGAGCGCAATCGCCTGCTTGTGCTGGATTTTTCAACCCGGCGGCGGGTGATCGTGAACACACCCAGCGCGCGCCGGTTCCACCGGGGCGATATCGTCCGCATTCGATATAACGGGGTGATGACCGCCAGCATCCCGCCGCAGATATATGCGCAAAATATTTTTGCGATCCCAAGGGGAATCTTTTGGTGAAATTGGTGCTGAAAGCACATAAATGGATTCAAACAGGTCGCTTGAATCATTGAAAAAATGCCTGTCGGCGCGAAACGCTTCCTGCCGCAGAGCGGCAACGCCATTTTTCGCAGGGGGTTAGCTTTGTGCGTATGACACAATAAATTTTAGGCAGCTGCGCAATGGGTGCATTCCGCGGCTGCCTCTTTCTATGAATAGAATTGGCCTGTCGCTCTCAGCTTTCAGAATGCAAGGAGTTTTGAATTTAAACAGTTGACATTCCTATGCGAATTCTGTAGAATGTTGATGTAAAAAATATCCATCTGTTACAGGCGGATTGGCGGTTATAGCATAGGTTTCACAGTTGCATCAGTGTACAGGGGTACACATCGGTTTTTAGCATTGTGGCCAAGCCCCTGGCTGAAAACTCCAAAGGACCGTCAAGGCGTCCCAGACGCAGGATGACAAGGCTGTCGCCAGTCGAGCCCGAGAACGCAGTCGGCATGCGTTTGGGCACGCCCTGACGGCGATGTTCTCCCTGTACACTGATGCTTTCTTTGCTCAAAACATTTGGGGGGGGCAGGTGCGCCCGGTTTTTCTTGCATTCCCCCTTGCATTTTCTCCACAAACCTTCTATAATACAAGCAGGACGAACAAATGTGCGAATTAAAATCGGAGGGATTCTTTACTATGGCGGATAAACAAAAAGCGCTGGATACCGCGCTCGCGCAGATTGAAAAACAATATGGCAAGGGCGCGATCATGCGCCTGGGGCAAAACAACGGCATGAACGTCGCGTCGATCCCGACGGGCTCCATCTCCCTTGACGTCGCCACCGGCATCGGCGGCCTGCCACGCGGTAGGATTATTGAAATTTACGGCCCGGAATCCTCCGGTAAAACCACCCTGGCGCTGCATGTCATCGCCCAGGCTCAGAAGGCCGGGGGAGAAGCCGCATTTATCGATGCGGAGCATGCGCTTGATCCGATCTATGCAGAAAATCTCGGCGTGGATGTAGATTCCCTGCTGGTTTCCCAGCCGGATAACGGCGAGCAGGCGCTCGAAATTACGGAAGCGCTCGTGCGCTCTGGAGCGATTGATGTTGCTGTGGTCGATTCCGTGGCGGCGTTGGTGCCGCGGGCGGAGATCGAGGGCGAAATGGGCGATTCACATGTGGGTCTGCATGCAAGGCTCATGTCACAGGCATTGCGCAAGCTTGCGGGTTCCCTCTCAAAATCCAACTGCATTTTGATCTTTATCAATCAGCTGCGTGAAAAGGTCGGTGTGGTGTATGGCAACCCGGAGGTAACCACCGGCGGCCGCGCGCTGAAATTTTATGCTTCCATGCGCATCGACGTGCGCCGCATTGAGCAGCTCAAGGCGGCGGGGAACGAGTTCGTCGGCTCCCGTACGCGGGCGAAGATCGTGAAAAATAAAGTGGCGCCTCCTTTTAAAGAGGCGGAATTCGATATCATGTATGGTAAAGGCATTTCCCGCGAGGGCGAGCTGCTGGATATCGGCGTGAAGCTCGATATTATCCAGAAGAGCGGCGCGTGGTTTTCTTATGGAGACAGCCGCCTTGGGCAAGGTCGTGATAATGTGAAGGAACTGTTCCGCACGAATACGGAACTGGCGGATGAGATTGAGGGGAAAATCCGGGCGAATCTCGGCAAGCTGACCAATGATCGGCGCGCTGCACCCGCCGCAGGTGCGAAGGAGCAGGTGGCTCCCACCCCCGCTGCGCCGAAGGCGGCGCCGGCGGCCAAGCCGACCACCCGCGCGGCGGCGCGAGCGAAGCTCGATATCGCTGTGGATGACGACGAAGCATGATTCTCACGGCACAGCAGGGCAAGGGGCAGAAGATTCATATTCTGCTCGACGGCGAATACCGCCTGACGACAAACCGGGAATTTTGGCTGACCTGCGGGCTTTTCTCCGGCATGGAGATCAATGAGGCAGCGTTTGAAACGTTTGCTGCCCTGGTAGAGGAAAATAAGGCGAAGCAAAAGGCGTTGCGTCTGCTGGAAATACGCGATCACTGCGAGCGTGAGCTCGCCGGCAAACTCATGCGCAGCGGATTCAGCCGTGAGGCCGCGCAGGCTGCTGCTGCCCGCATGGTGGAGCTTGGGCTTATCAACGATGAAACCTATGCGCAGAGCCTTGCAGATGAGTTGTTTCGCCGCAAGGGGTTTAGCCCTGCCCGCATTGAGCAGGAGCTTGCAGCTCGCGGCGTTGCACGCGATACGGCCTATGAGGCGGCGCGTGGGATTGAGGGTGACCCGCTGGCGAGGCTGGGCATGTTGCTGGAAACCAAATATGCCAGCTCTTATCAGGGCACGGAGAAAGACCGCCGCCGTGTGGCAAACGCGCTCCAAAGGCTTGGCTACTCCTTTTCGGATATACGCCGGGCGATGGAAGAGCGCGGTATGTGGCAGGTGGAGTACGAAACGTAGCGGCAGGGTTATTTCAGGCTGGTTGGAGCAGAGCGTCATTCCGTATGATGGAGATTCTGACGGACCGTGCGGGGGTACGGAGGGGGAATTCTCATGGGTGAGCGCGTTGCTATCCGGTGAAGTATTATTCTGGTAAGCGAAAAAAGCACGCTGCAAACTTTATAGTTTGCAGCGTGCCTTTTTCAGAAACCATCTATTTGCTGGATTTGCGCCGAATCAGCAGCCAAATCATTCCGCCTGCAAGCAGCAGAAAAGTGGCAGCTATGACGGGGATGATCCATGAACGGTTCAACTGTGAAATTGCGTTTGCCGCTTGTGAAACTGGTTCAGAATCATTATACAGCGGGGTTGCCTCCTCGTTTGGGCCTATTGTAATGAGCTCCGTTTGCGTATCACCGGATGCTGTGCATGTGGAAGCTTCTAGAGAGGCTTTCACATGGGAAGAAGATGTGGAGGCAGAATCCACAGCTTCGTTTTTTAACACATGCCCGGCGCCGACAGATGAGGGCGAGCGGCTTGTGCTCGCGGCGCCTGGCTGAGTGGCATTCGGCCGGGTGGACGGTCGGCTTGTGGCGGGGGCAGGGCGCGTGGCTGTCGCCTTTTGGGTTGTGGTCGTTTCCGGCAAATGAAGCGTAGGATGATTTGCTCCTGTTGTGGAGATGGGGGTGAACACGTCATAAGTGCTGTAAGGGAAACGCACTTCCCGATTGACGCTGGCATATTTGATTCCGCCCTCCGTGTAGGAAAAGTTTTGCTCAATCAGGGTAATTGTGTGCGCCTTCGCATTGTATTGCTTCACGATTGCCCAATGGTCATAAGGCTTCCCTCGCTTCTCAGCCGGGGCATAGTATACATCGCCCGGTTTTGGAACGGTCGTTTTTGAAATTCATAACCGTTTGACATCATGATCAATCCAGGTGTTGCTATAGGCAAAACATCTAACCCAAATGCATGGTCATAAACCTCATAATGTATTCGTTACATTGTATATTGCTGTTTTTATTGTAATACGCTGGAACGCCGCAGAAAGTGTCCGTGATATAGTGATCGCTTGTTATTTTGACCGAAGTGCTCCGAACGGTTTCACCGGCAGCGATCGCTGGTGAGAGTAGGGAAAGTAGCAATAGGATACATAGAAGGGAGGTTAACAATGCTTTTCGCATAAAATAGATCGATCCTTTCTCTTGGGCAAAGGTATCTGTGAAATAGCCGTTTTGTTCTACCGAATTCTGAACGGTTACAGTGTTTCGATCCTTTTGCTGCTTGCCAAAAACGTCATCCTGTCCTGAATTTTCTGCGTGCCGTGTCTCCTTTTATGCCCGCCGTGATCGGAGGTGATGAGGATGAGCCAATCCTCATTCTCATAAGTATCGCGCGCACGGATACGCTCCATCAGCTCATATGCGCATCGGTCGCAATCGGAGATGCTCTTTGTATACAAATAATTGTTGTTGGTGAAGGAAACCCCGTGGCCGCAGCTATCCGGCCCCTCGTAGACGCCGAAAATACAGTCCACATCCGCGTCGATTGCGCGCAGAAGTTGACCGTGCAAATCATTTTCACTTTTGCAGTGCAGGTATTCGAGCGGCAGGCGTTCTTTTTGGGCGGTTTCTATTTCGCCTTTATAAGTGTTGGCAAAGTGCGTTTCCCACAGGCCGTAGAAGCAGGCGGAAACGCCCCGGCGCGCAAGCTCCAGCAGGGCGGTTGGATACGCACTGTTCATCGTTTCCATCCCGTAAACCCCATGCTCCCGCGCCCAGACGCCGGTTAATACGGAGGCCCAGCCCGGCGCGGTGCTCGTATCCTGCTTCGTTTGTCTATCGCCCGGCTCACCGCCCGCATAGGTCAGATATAGCCCCCCCTGCTCCTTCACAGCGCACACGGCGCTCAAGGGGCTGTTCTCATTTGTGACATCAAGTTTGGGGTCGCGGGATTTCACAAGGTTGAGCATCCCGTCCGCCCGCGCGCCGTCAAAGCCGACGATGAGCGCTTTTTTGCGTTTACCGCAATCCGTATCCGTGAAATGCTCGCGGACGAGGCGAGCCGTGACGGTTTGCGGATAGGCGGAAGCGACTGTATTTTCAAAAATACCGCTTTTCTGCACGGATTCGATATAGTCCTTTTCGGACTGCGTGGTATCGAGTAGCCAGGTGAGTTGTTGGGTCAGTGACATGGCATGGGAGCCTCCTGTAATGTGATTTTATGTCGCATCCAGTATAGACCAACGGCGCGGGAATAGCAAGCGGGAGGCCGCTGCTTTCTGGAAAAATTGGTTGTGAAACGATTGCTTTTCAGCGGCGCAAATGGTATAGTAAGCAGAGTCAACTTTATGGGATGCGGGGGAAAGAATGGGTAAAACCGTGTGGGGTTCGGGCCCTGTGAGAAGAGGCTGTTCCTCCTTTGCTGGACGGCTTATTTTGCAACCTATATCTGCCGGCTGAATTTTTCGGCTGTCATGCCGGAGCTGAACACACTAGGCCTTTTCCAAAGGCGCAGATGGCTTCCGTCTCCTCTTGCTTTTTTATTACATACGGCGTGGGCCAGTTTATCAACGGCTTTTTGGGCGACCGGATCGCGCCGCGCCAGATGGTGTTCGGCGGGCTGCTGGTTTCGAGCCTGTGCAATCTCCTGCTGTTTTTTGCGCACGGCTACGGGGTGCTGCTGTTTTTTTGGGGGATGAACGGCTTTGTGCAGTCGATGGTATGGTCGCCGATCCTGCGCCTTGCGGGGGAGTATTATGATGAAAAGGGCAAATCGAAATTTGGAATTGACATCTCCACAACCGTGCCTCTTGGCACGCTCGCAAGCTATGGCGTGAGCATGCTCGCGCTGAAATTCCTCCCATGGAACGGTGTGTTTCTTGTGTGCGGCCTAATCGTGCTGGCTGTGAGCCTGGTCTGGTTCTTCGGCACGGGATGGCTGCTGCCGAAGATGGAAAGGGTCGCGCCGCCGCCTGCCGCACAGATGGCGCGGGCAAGCGGGGAGAAGCTGCCGCTGCGGCAGTTCCTCTCGCTCTTCGCATCCTCCGGGCTGATTCTGCTGCTCATCCCGATTGCGGTGCACGGCACGTTGAAGGACAGCGTAACGCAGTGGGTGCCCACCTATATTGTTGAAACCTTTGCGGCGGACAGCAGCATTTCCCTGCTGCTTACGATGATCCTGCCTATTGTCAATGTGGCGGGCGCGTACCTTGCAAAGTGGCTTAACCGCTATACCCGCAGCGAGCCGGCAACGGCAAGCGTGTTTTTTGCCCTTGCGCTGGGGCTTTTGAGCCTCCTGCTCTGCTGGGGCGACCGGAGCATGCTTCTCACGATCCTGTGCCTCACGGGGATTACAACCTCCATGTTTGCGGTTAATGTGATGATGATCACGTTTATCCCGCTGCATTTCAGCCGGTATGGCCGCACAAGCTCTATGTCCGGTTTTCTTAACAGCGTGGCCTATATCGGGTGCGGCATTTCCAATTTCGGCACGGGATACCTGCTCAACCGCTTTTCCTGGGATGCGACGATTTTTATGTGGATCGCGCTGGCGGCCGTTGCGATTGCGCTGTGCCTTGCAACCATCAGCGTTTGGCGAAATTTCCAACAAAAAGAAACCAATTTGATTGAAGTGCGATAAAGCGCAAATAGAATTCCGAAAGGGTGTTATCTATGCTCGAACAATCATTAAACGGCGCACGGGGCGTCTGGCAGTTCCGTGAGGCGGGGCAGGGGGAGTGGATGCCCGCCGAAGCGCCGGGCTGCAACTATGGCGACCTGCTGGCGCTCGGCAAAATCCCCGATCCCTTTATCGGGCAGAATGAGGAAAAAAGCAAATGGGTGGCGGAAAGGGATTGGGAATACCGCCGCGCCTTTTTCGTGGACCAGGCCTTGCTGCAAATGGACGAGGTGTTTCTCCACTGCGAGATGCTCGATACGCTGTGCGAAGTGTTTGTAAACGGCATTCTTGCAGGCCAGGGAAAGAATATGCACCTGAGGTATGACTTTTCCGTGAAGCAATATCTGCGTGAAGGGGAAAACGAGGTGCGCATCGTGTTCTTCTCTCCGCTTCAGTTCCTGCGGGAGGAGGAGAAGCGCGAGCACGTGCCCGGCTGCCCGCAGAGCGTGCCGGGTGTGCCCCACATCCGCAAGGCACACTGCCATTTTGGTGGATTGGGTCCGACGATCCCGATCAGCGGAATAACGCGTGATATCTCCCTGCACGGCTATCAAACGGCCCGTGTGCGGGAATGCCAAATCCGCCAGAACCATCACGACGGCGTGGTGGATTTGACCGTTGCGGCCCGCGCCGAAGCGGCTGGCGATGCAACGGATCAGGCACTTTCCTTTGTTTTCACGCTGCTGTCTCCCGCCGGGGAAGAGCTGGGCCGCAAAACGGCGGCGGGGCCGAAGGCGGAATGTGCCTTTACGGTGGAAAACCCACAGCTCTGGTGGACGAACGATCTTTCCAACGCGGAAATCCAGCCGCTCTATACCGTGAAAACGGAGCTTTGCGCAGTTGGCGCAGGGGAGACGCTCGACGCCGATACGAAGCGCATCGGCCTGCGCACCATCGTGCTCAACCGGGAAAAGGATCAGTGGGGGCACAACTTCCAGTTTGTGTTAAACGGCGTGCCGCTGTTCGCCAAAGGCGGCGATTATATCCCGATGGATTCCCTCATCACCCGCGCGGGCGATGATAAAAAGAGGCAATTGCTCCAGGATTGCCGGCATGCGCATATGAATATGATCCGCGTCTGGGGCGGCGGCTATTATGAAACGGATTCCTTTTATGACATCTGTGACGAATACGGCATCCTCGTCTGGCAGGATTTCATGTTTGCCTGCGCGCCATATCCGTTTTATGAGGATGCATTCCTTGAGAGCGTGAAGGAGGAGATCACCTGCAACGTGCGGCGGCTGCGCCATCATGCGAGCCTGGCCCTCTGGTGCGGCAACAATGAGATTGAGGATATGTCCATGGGCTGGAAGGCCTATATCAAACTGAACCAGTGGACGGAGAAATTTTTCTATCAGATCCTGCCCGATTTTGTGAAAAAGCTGGATGATCAAACGCCGTTTATCTCTGCTTCCCCTTGCGGCACGGGCTATATGCAGGGGATCCACAGCGATGATGCGGGCGACACGCACCTGTGGCAGGTCTGGCACGGCTTGCAGCCCCTGAACTTCTACCGCAGGCATTTAACGCGCTTTTGCAGCGAATTCGGCCTGGAATCCATGCCGAGCATCTCTACAGTCAATTTTTTTGGCAAAGCCTGCGGATAAGGCGCTGACAAGCGACGTTTTTAACGCCCATCAGAAAAGCCCCAGCGGCAACAAAAAGATGATCTATTATATCGCCTCGCAGTATCTCCTGCCAGAGCGGTTCGACGATTTGTTGTATCTCACGCAGATGATCCAGCTTGAGGGCGTGCGGGACGCAACCGAGCACTGGCGGCGCAACCGCGGCCGCTGCAACGGCTCGCTCTACTGGCAGCTCAACGATTGCTGGCCCGTGTGCTCCTGGGCGGGGATCGACTATTTCGGCCGCTTTAAGGCCCTGCACTACGGCGCGCGCCACTTCAACGAGCCGGTGATGGTTTCGATTGAGGATACGAAGGAGGAGCTTCGACTTTTTGTTATCAATGACAAGGCGGATCCCTTTACGGGATCGCTCTCCTGCAAGGTGTTCCGGTTCGATGGAACCCCAGTGTTTGAGAAACATTTCACGGTGAACGCCGCCGCGACGGACGTGGCCCGTGTGGCGCGCATGGAGTGCAAGGCGCTGCTCAAGGGCACGCCCCGTACGGACTGCGTGTTCATCGCACAGTTGAACGGCGCGGACGGAGCAACCGTTTCCCGCAAGACCGTGCTCTTCCAAAAGGAGCGCGATTGCCGCCTGCCGAACTGCAAGTTTGATTTTGACGTAGCAATGGAGGGCGGACAGGCGAGTGTGACGGTTTCCTCCGACACGTTTGCGCGCAGCCTGTTCATCGACAGCCCGCTCTTTGACGGCAACCTGACGGATAATTTCTTCGACCTTCTGCCGGGCGAGCGGGTCACGGTGACCGGCCCGGTCAAGGAGGGTGCTACGGCGGCGGAGCTGCGCCGTAGCCTTACGCTGCGCAGCGTGGGGAATATCACAGAGGTGAAGTCAAAGCGCAACAGCCAGCTTCAGGCGCTGGGCGTGAAGCTGATTCCGATCAATTTTGTGAATTGGGTTTACCGGGCGATTGTTGGGTAATAGGTGAATTTTGGTTTCATAAATCCGTCCGCCGGATTCGTTTGGATTCCGGCGGACGTGATTTTTGTGATGGTTGAGCTAAGTTTCAATTTATTGGCTGATATAAGCATCGGTGCACAACGGTGAACACTGCCGTCAGGGCGCGCCCAGACGCACGTTGGCTGCGTTCTCGGGCTCGACTGGCGTCAGCCAGCCGTCGCCCTGCGGCCTTGTCATCCCGCGCAGCTTCTGCTGAAAACAGAGAAACTGCGCCTCTAGGTCTGCCCGCGTGGGGAAATCCTGTCCGTCCGGTATGGAGGCAGGCAGCTTGGAGAGAAGGATTTTCTGCGGCAGTTCGTCATCTATAATGGCAAGCGTTATGCCTTTACACAAAAGCGGGTGTTGACGCTGGAGCGCGGGCAGCGCGCAAGGCTGCCGGTCGCGGGCGAAATCCATTTGCCCGGCGAGCTTTCCCCCGGCTCGTATGAGCTCGATCTGTTTACGGTGGACGGGCTGGACGGCGCGTCGGTGCTGGGGGACGAGGGCTGCTTTGCCTGCGCGATGCGTGCGGATAACGTTGATTTCCAGGCGATCTGCTACGATAATGAGTGATCCGTTTAAAGCCCCCGAATGATCCCGCAGGAGGCTTCTTTATGTTTGAAAAAAGCCAGGTTTAGTAGTGATAACTTTTTGCATCCTTCATGATTTATGGTATAATAGCTTCAAACATTTTGTTTGAAGCATTGGAAAAATGGTTGTCGGCGCGAAACGCCTCCTGCCGCAGAGCGGCAACGCCATTTTTCGCAGAGATTATCCTATGTGCGTAAGCTTCAAACATTTGAAGCATTGGAAAAATGGTTGTCGGCGCGAAACGCCTCCTGCCGCAGAGCGGCAGCGCCATTTTTCGCAGATGGTTTTTGCATATGCTATACTATAAATCGCAATTTTGAAGCCTGACTTTCGGCAAAGGAGATTTTCATGAAGCTATTAGTCATCGATGGCAACAGCATTCTCAACCGCGCCTTTTATGGCATCAAGCTGCTTACCACTAAGGACGGACATTTTACGAATGGGATCTACGGCTTTCTCAATATTTATCTGCGGCTGAAAGAACTGTGCGCGCCGGATGCGGTGGCCGTTGCCTTTGATTTAAGAGCGCCGACCTTCCGCCATCAGATGTATGGCGGATATAAGGCCCAGCGCAAGGGAATGCCGCCGGAGCTCGCGGAGCAGCTTCCGATTTTAAAGGAGCTGCTGTCCGCGCTCGGCCTCGCCGTGGTGGAATGCGAGGGCTACGAAGCAGATGATATCCTCGGCACGCTTTCCGCCCAGTGTGGGGAGAGCGACCTGTGCTACCTTGCCACTGGCGACCGGGATTCCTTGCAGCTTGTGGGAGAACGCGTGCACGTCCTGCTTGCTGCTACAAAGATGGGCAAGCCTGTCACAACGGAGTATGACGAGGCGGCCATCCGGGCGGAATACGGCGTAGAGCCGCGCCAGCTCATCGAAATCAAAGCGCTGATGGGCGATTCGTCGGATAACATTCCCGGTGTGGCCGGCATCGGGCAGAAAACGGCGATGGACCTCATTCAGAGATTTCATTCGCTTGATGAAATTTATGAAAATTTAGAAACGATCGACATAAAGCCTGGTGTGCGGGCGAAGCTCCAGAAGGATCGGGACATGGCCTTTTTGAGCAGGACGCTCGGCACGGTGTGCCGCGAGGCGCCGGTGGATTGTGATATGACGCATTATGTGCCCGCCCTGCCGGACAGCGCGGCGGCTATGCGGCTGCTCGCAAGTCTTGAAATGTTCCGCATGGCGGAGCGTTTTGGGCTTGACCCGAACGCGTGCCCGTGGCGGAAGAGGCAGAGCAAAAGCCAGAGGAATTTACTGTGGTTTCCGGCAAGGAAGCGGACGCCAACGCGCTCCTTTCCCGTTTGCGCGAAGGAGGGGAGGCCTATTTTCTCGCCTCCATTTTGGAGGGCGCGATTGATCGGATTTCTGTGGCGGAGCCGGAGCGGCTGACTGTGCTGACGGCACAAGAAGAGGGCTTTTCCGAATTTGCGTCGGCCCTTTTTGCCGACCAAAACATTCAAAAGCATACGCATGATGTGAAGGCGCTGTATGCAGCGGCAGAGCGGCTGGGTGCGGCGCTCGTGAATGTGACGATGGATACGATGCTTGCGGGTTATCTGCTCAATCCCTCTGCCTCCGGCTATGACGTGCTGCGCCTTGCGCAGGAATATGGCGTGCCGGTTCCACCGTGCGAGCAGGCGGCACAGGAGGAGCGGGAGGCGTTGCAGCAGGCGGCGGTTTTGCGGCGTTTGTGTGAGAAGCTGGAGCTTCTGGTGGAGGAGAATGGCCAGCAAAAGCTGCTGCACGAGGTGGAAATTCCGCTTGCCCGCGTTTTGTCGGGCATGGAGCAGGTGGGGTTTGAGGTAGATCGCGGTGGGATTGAATCGTTTGGTGAAATGCTTTCCGACCGTATTGGCAATATCGTGCAGGAGATTTATAATGCCGTCGGCTATGAATTCAATTTGAATTCCCCCAAACAGCTCGGCGAAGCGCTGTTTGATAAATTGGGCCTGCCTGCCCGCAAAAAAACGAAGAGCGGCTATTCTACCAACGCGGAGGTGCTGGAATCGCTTGCAAACGAGCACCCGGTTGTGGAGCGGATTCTCGAATATCGGACGCTTGCAAAGCTCAAATCGACCTACTGCGAAGGCTTGATCAAGGTGATCGCCGCGGATGGCCGCATCCATTCCACGCTTAACCAAACGGAAACGCGCACGGGCCGCATCTCCTCCACGGAGCCGAACCTGCAAAATATCCCGGTGCGGCAGGAGCTGGGCCGAGAGATGCGCCGCTTTTTCCGGGCGAAGGAGGGCTGTGTGTTGGTCGATGCGGACTATTCGCAGATTGAGCTGCGCGTGCTCGCCCATATGGCAGATGATCAGGCGATGATCGACGCCTTCAACAGCGAGGCGGACATCCACACGATCACAGCCTCTCAGGTGTTTAACATGCCGTCCGAGCTGGTTACGCCCCTGATGCGCAGCCGGGCAAAGGCGGTGAATTTCGGCATTGTCTACGGCATCGGCGCGTTTTCCCTCGCAAAGGATATTGGTGTCACACGTAAGGAAGCGGATCAGTATATCAAAGGATACCTTGCCCACTATGCGGGCGTGCAGCGTTATATGGACCGCGTTGTGAAACAGGCAAAGGAGCAGGGGTATGTTTCCACGCTCTTTGGCCGCAGGCGTTATCTGCCGGAGCTGACGGCCTCCAACGCCAATCTGCGGGCCTTTGGCGAGCGGGTGGCGCGCAACATGCCGATCCAGGGCACGGCGGCCGATATCATCAAAATTGCTATGGTGAAGGTGGATGAACGGCTGCGCAGGGAAAATCTGCGCGCCCGCCTCATCATGCAGGTGCATGATGAGTTGATTGTGGAAGCGCCGGAGAAGGAAGCGCAGCGCGCCGCCCGGATTCTCAATGAGGAGATGGAGGGCGCGTGCAAAATGCGTGTGCGGCTCAAGGCAGATGTGCATCAGGGCAAAACCTGGTATGACGCAAAGGGGTGAGGCTTGGTGATCCGGCCGTTTGCAGAAGTAGATTTGGATGCGGTGATGGAAATCTGGCTTTCCTCCAATTTGCAGGCGCATCCCTTTATTGTGCCCTCCTATTGGGCGGAACACCTGGAAGAAGTGAAACGCCTGATCCCGCAGGCAGAGGTTTATGTGCATGAATCAGATGGAGTGGTGAACGGCTTCCTCGGCCTGACGGAGGCGGGGAATATTGCCGGGCTGTTCATCTCAGAGCAGGCGCGCGGGCAGGGGATTGGAAATCGGCTATTGAGTAAAGCAAAACGCCTTTACAGCACTTTGCTTCTCACGGTTTACGAAAAAAATGTGCGTGCGGTACATTTTTATCAGCGTGAAGGGTTTCATCTTGTCGAAAAAAGGGAGGATCCAGATACAGGGCAAATCGAATACAGGATGCGATGGAAAAACGCTCGCATTCATACGGTGGAAGGGGGAGCGAAGATGGGGCCAATTGTCTATGTTGGGCAAAAAAAACACCATGCATAGTGTGATTGCGGCGGCCGTCTGCAATGAAATGGCGCAGCGTTGGCGCCTTGCCGGGCTCTGTGCGGTAAGCGCCGGGCTGGCGGCCCAAAAGGAGACGGTCGTCTGCCCGGCAGCGGTGCAGGCTGCGCGGGAGTTTGGGTTGGAGATTTCAGCCCACCGTGCCCAGCCGTTATCGGATGAGCTGATCAGAGAGGCGGGCATGCTCGTAGCGCTGAACCGGGCGGATTACGAGGCCCTCTTAAAGCTTGCGCCTCCGGATCGCGTTTATTTGCAGGAGAGCGGGAAGGATTTATCCGCGGGCGACGTCTGGGCCTGCCGCCGTAGTGTCGATCAAGCGTTCGACGGCTTTCAGGATTTATGGCTTACCCTGCGGGGCAGAATGTAAAGGGGTCATGCGATGGCGGATTTTTTTATTGACCCGATGCGGGAAGAACATATTTGGGAGATTGCCCGGCTGGAAGCCGTTTGCTTTTCCTCCCCGCGGCCGGCAGAAGCGCTGCGCGCGGAGCTCACGAACGATACGGCGTTTTTTTTTCACCGCTGTATGTGAGGGCACAGTAGCGGGCTATGCCGGGATGCACTGCATTCTGGATGAGGGCTATATCGACAATATCGCCGTTTTTCCTGCCTACCGGCGGCAGGGGATTGCAGGCGCGCTGCTGAGTGCACTGGAAGGCTGCGCACGCATGCGCAACATTCGTTTCTTGACGCTGGAGGTGCGCGCTTCTAACGTGCCGGCCATTCGCCTGTACCAAGGGTATGGTTATGGAGAGGTGGGCCGCAGGCCTCATTATTACAGCAGGCCGCAGGAGGACGCCCTCCTGCTGACGAAATACTTATGAAAAGAGATGATCCGGTAAAGATGGAATTGATCCTCGATGGAATCCAAAAGAAGTTTGGGGAGAAGGAAGTCCTGCGGGGTGTTTCCTTCCCGTTTGAGCAGGGCAAGATCTATGGCTTGCTGGGCCGTAACGGCGCAGGCAAGACGACGCTTTTCAATTGCCTGAGCAATGAGATTTCGATGGATGCCGGCACGGCCCAGCTCAAAGATGTGTCCGGCACGCTGCGGGCGCTCACACCGGAGGATATCGGCTATGTTTTTTACCACGCCGATTCTGCCGGATTTTTTTGAACCCGGCCGCGAATTTTTTCAAAACTTTTTTTGATGGAGATCAACCGCGATAAAACTTCGATCCGATCAAACGATCGACGATTATTTCGATTTGGTAAAAATTCGACAGAGAGGACCGTGATCGGCTCATCAAAGGCTATTCCCACGGCATGAAGAATAAAGTGCAGATGCTTTGCTTCATGATTGCCCGCCCGCCGGTCATCCTGCTCGACGAGCCGCTGACCTCCTTCGATGTGGTCGTTGCGCTGGAGATTAAGCAATTGATCCGGGAGATCAGCGCGGAGCATATCATCATTTTTTCCACGCACATTTTGCAGCTTGCCACGGATTTGTGCGACGAGATTGTGATCCTCAGCGACGGCACGCTCGAGCAGCTCGACCACGCAATGCTGGAAAGCGGAAATTTTGAAGCGCAGATTATTGAAAAACTAAAGGATGAGGACGCCCATGAATAAGACGTTCCAAACAATTTTGCAGATTAAGGCGACCGTGAATGCGAACACCTTCCTTTATTATCTCAAGCGGCTGTGGGTCATTGGCAAGCACGTGCCAGACCGGGTTTATCGGGAAGAGGGGCTTAAAAACTTTCTCGCCGTATTGACAACAGTGCTTGGGCAATTGCTAAAGCTGTTTGGCAAAGCGGTTTATCTTGGCCTTGCGGCATGGCTCCCGTTAATGCTCGCGCTGGAAAAGGGGCTGTTGGAGCCTGCGCAGGCTCCGGCGCAGCTGGTCAATATCCTGTTTTTTCTCAGCTGTGTAGTAGGCCCGATGCAGGACAGTGCGGTGTTTGGCGTGACACAGCAAAAATATATTGCGCTCAAATATATGAAAATGCCGCCGAGGCGCTATGTGTATGCGGATCTTATCATGCGCTATGTGCCGTTTTTCCTCTATTTTCTGCCGGTGCTGCTTGTGGCCTTCCTGCTTGTGGACGGAAGCGTCTGGCAGGCGCTGGGGAGCTTTGTTATGCTGTTTTCCTTCCGCTTCCTTGGCGAGGCGGTGCAGGTGTGGTACTATGAGAAAAAAGAAACGGTCCTCTCCCGCAAGGTCGGCCTTGTGTGGCTGCTCATCGGCATCTCCCTTGTGGGAGCCTATCTGCCGATTCTGCTGCGGGTAGAGCTGCCCACGATGTGGATTCTCTTCAGCATCCCCGGCGTGATCGCCATGCTTCTCATCGGCGCGGGGAGCTTTTATTATGTTATCTGGGGCTATCGGGGCTATGAAACAGCGTTCCTGCGCAGCGTCGATCAAAAGTTTTTGCTCTCTTCTATGGTGCAGGAGAGCAAATCAAGCGCGTTTTCCGATGTTGCCGTCAAGGAACAGGATCTGAGAACGGATCAAAAAGAAGTTGGGCGCCTTGTGCATTTGCAGGGCTACGCCTATCTCAATGCCCTGTTTTTTGCGCGGCACCGCCGCCAACTGGTAAAAACCCGTGAAAATCCGGCTGCTTCTGATCCTTGCGGTGTTTCTGGGCGGGCTTGCCTTTGCCTTTCTCGACCCGGCAAAAGCGCAGCAGGCAGCGGGGCAGATCGTTTCCTTTCTTCCGTTTTTTGTTTTCATCATGTATTTTATGTCCGTAGCAGATAAGGCCTGCCGCGCGATGTTTTATAATTGCGATATGAGCCTGCTGCACTATGGGTTTTATCGCCAGCCTAAGGTGATTCTCAAAAATTTCCGCTTTCGTCTTTTGCGTGTGGGGCTTTATGATTTTTTGATCGGCCTTGCGCTAAGCGCGGCTGTAGCGGGCTTTTGCGCAGCCGCCGGCGCGCCGTGGGTAACGCTGGATATGGCGATGTTTACGGCTACGATCCTGCTGCTTTCCATCTTTTTCACGGTGCACCACCTGTTCCTCTACTATGTATTCCAGCCGTTTACAACGGAGTTGAATGTGAAAAACCCGTTTTACCGCATTCTAAATATGGCGGTTTACATCCTGTGCTTCATCTGCATGGAGATCCGCACGGGCAGCATGGGCTTTACGCTCATCGTGCTGGGCTTCACAGCCGCCTATATTGCTGTGGCGCTGATTCTTGTATATCGGTTTGCTCCGAAAACGTTTCGGGTAAAATAATGGTAGAAGAGAAAGAAGATCTAGCGTGAAAAATAAATTTTTCAAGTGGGAGTTTGTCCCTTCCGGTTGGCACAACCGGGGTTTTCTCTTCGCCGGAGCCGGGTAAATTCCAGTCTGTTCGAAAGGGTGGATTGTGTTATGAAACTGTTAGCGATTGAATCCTCCTGCGATGAAACGGCCGCCGCCGTGGTGGAGGATGGAAGAAAGATGCTTTCCAATATCATCGCGTCCCAGGTGAAGGAGCATGTTCGCTTTGGCGGCGTAGTGCCGGAGATTGCTTCCCGCATGCATGCGGAGGCTATCTCCGGCGTGACCCGTCGGGCCCTGGCGCAGTCCGGCGTGCCGCTGGAGGCGTTGGATGGGATTGCCGTAACCTATGCGCCGGGGCTGATCGGCGCACTGCTGGTGGGGGTCAATTTTGCGAAAGGCCTCTCGCTTGCTACCGGTTTGCCATTGGTGCCGGTGCATCATCTGCGCTCGCATATCGCGGCGAACTACCTGACGCATGAAAATTTGGAGCCGCCGTTTTTATGTCTCGTCGTCTCCGGCGGGCATAGCCATTTGGTAGAAGTGCTCGACTACACCCGTTTTTCCGTCGTGGGCCGCACGCGAGATGATGCGGCGGGGGAGGCGCTCGATAAAGCGGCGCGCGCGATGGGCCTGCCGTATCCTGGCGGGCTGAATCTTGACCGCGCGGCACAGGGCGGCGATGTGCATGCCTACCGTTTTCCACACCCACATGTGGATGGCAGCCCCCTTGATTTTAGCTTTTCCGGTCTGAAAACGGCGGTGGTCAACCTGATTCATAATGCGACGCAAAAAGGGGAAAAACTACCTGTGAAGGATTTGGGCGCAAGCTTTCTTTCCGCCGTGGTAGATTGCCTGTGCGACAATACAGAACGGGCGGCCGTTGAGCGTGGGCATCAAAAAATTGTGCTTGCAGGCGGTGTGTCGGCAAACTCGGTTTTGCGCGGGCGGATGGAAGCGCTCTGTGCCCGGCACGGCTGGCGGCTGTTTATGCCGGAAATTTCCCTCTGTGGGGATAATGCTGCCATGGTCGGCGCGCAGGGCTTCTATGAGCTGAGAGCGGGCAATGTGGCGCAAATGGATTTGAATGCTTGCGCGACAATGCCAATTGAGGCCTGAAATCGGCCGTTTTGCGCCTGATTTTGCAGGATTTCCGTCGTAGTTATTCATTTCAACGGAATAATTTGGCCCCTTATGACAAAGATTTAACATTTTAACGATTGATTGTTCACATCTGAGCGTGTATAATAACGAACAGTAGCCTAATAACGGCGGGAACCTTTTCCGCCTTACCCGAAGAAGTGAAAGGAGTTTACTATGATGGACGCACTTACCACGAACAAAAGTGTCCTCAGCTGGATTGAAGATAAGGTCAATCTGGTTAAGCCCGACAAGATCGTCTGGATCGACGGCTCCAAGGAGCAGATCGAGGCGCTGCGCGCAGAGGCTTGCTCGACGGGCGAAATGATTAAGCTTAATGAGGAGAAGCTGCCGGATTGCTACCTGCACCGCACCGCTGTCAACGACGTTGCTCGTGTGGAAGCCCGCACGCTGATCTGCTCGAAGAAAGAAGAAGACGCCGGCCCAACCAACAATTGGATGGATCCGGAAAAAGCCTATAAAATGCTCTATGACATCGCGCGCGATGGCTATAAGGGCCGCACGATGTATGTGATCCCTTATTCGATGGGGCCTGTCGGTTCCCCGTTCTCCAAGATCGGCATCGAGCTGACCGACTCGATTTATGTTGTGCTCAACATGTCCATCATGACTCGCGTTGGCAAGAATGTGCTGGAAGCGCTTGGCGACAGCGACGACTGGGTGCGCGGCCTGCACTGCAAGTGCCAGATCGATGAAGAGAAGCGCTATATCTGCCAGTTCCCGGAGGATAACACGATCATCTCCGTTAACTCTGGCTACGGCGGAAACGTGCTGCTCGGCAAGAAGTGCTTTGCACTCCGCATTGCTTCCTACCTTGGCCGCAAAGAGGGCTGGCAGGCAGAGCATATGCTGATCCTCGGCATTGAGAACCCGCAGGGCGAAGTGAAATATATCTGCGCTGCGTTCCCGTCCGCCTGCGGCAAGACCAATCTCGCAATGCTGATCCCGCCGGAGGGATATAAGAAGAAGGGCTATAAGGTCTGGTGCGTGGGCGACGACATCGCCTGGATCCGCAAGGGCCCGGATGGCCGCCTGTATGCCATCAACCCGGAGAACGGCTTCTTCGGCGTAGCGCCCGGCACCAACGACAAATCTAACCCCAACGCGCTCGCTTCTACGAAGAAGGGTACGATTTTCACCAATGTGGTGCATAACCTCGATGACAACACCGTATGGTGGGAAGGCCTTGATAAGAATCCGCCGGCGAACGCCGTCGATTGGAAGGGTAATCCCTGGAACGGGCAGACGTCCGACGTCAAGGGCGCGCATCCCAACAGCCGTTTCACTGCTCCCGCTGTGAACTGCCCCTGCATCAGCCCCGAGTTTGAAAATCCGCAGGGCGTGCCGATCTCTGCATTCGTCTTTGGCGGCCGCCGCGCAAAGCTCGCTCCGCTGGTGTATCAATCCCGCGATTGGAACCACGGCGTGTTCGTAGGCTCCATCATGGCTTCTGAAACGACGGCGGCAGCAGCAGGCGCGGTAGGCGTAGTCCGCCGCGACCCGATGGCGATGCTGCCCTTCTGCGGCTATAACATGGCTGACTATTGGCAGCATTGGATCGATATCGGCGCAACGCTCGACGCTGACAAGGCGCCGAAGATCTTCAACGTCAACTGGTTCCGTAAGGATGACGAGGGCAACTTTATGTGGCCAGGCTTCGGTGATAACCTGCGTGTGCTTGAGTGGATCATTAAGCGCTGCGAGGGCAAGGTAGACGCGGTGGAAACCCCGATTGGCTATGTGCCGGATCCAAAGGATATTAACCTCGAAGGCCTTGAGGGCGAAGTGACAATCGACTCCCTGAAGAGCATGCTGGATGTGGATAAGGCGCTTTGGAACGATGAGGCGGAAGGTATTGCCGAATTCTATGCAAAATTTGGCGACAAGGTTCCGGCAGAGCTTCAGAAGGAGCTTGCTAACCTGAAAGAGAATCTCCAGTAATCCTCCGTTTTGAAAAAAGCGAAATAATACGCAAAGGGTCGCCCCAGTTGGGGCGGCCCTTTGCGGCTTTTTCGGGGTGCGAAGCCCGTGTGTAACCACCATGTTTTCAATATGGATTTGTAGCATATTATAATAGCGTGGCGTAGGGCAGATGATTGCCTTGCGCCACGCCTGCTTTAGTTTCGGCCATGCATGACACAAGGAGGAGGTTCTTTTGGTTGCAGCTGCCCAGCTTTCCTGATAAAATAAAGAGAAATATTTGGAGAGGACGATTCGATGAAACAGGCGGTTTTGATTATGGTTGATACGCAGCGGCAAGATATGCTCAGCTGTTATGACGCCGATGCGGCCCCTACGCCCGTGCTTGATGCGCTCGCGCGCGAAGGGATGCAGTTTACCAATGGATACACCTGCCAGCCGGTTTGCGGCCCGGCGCGGTCCGCGATTTTTACAGGGCTTTACCCGCATTCCAACGGGATGATAGCAAACTCGATGCAACTCGGCGCAAACACCAAAACGGCTGGGGAATGGCTCAGCCCGCATGGGATTGAATGCGGCTATATCGGCAAGTGGCATCTCGACGGAGGTGATTATTTCGGCTACGGGAGATGCCCCACGGGCTACAATCCGGCGTATTGGTACGATATGCGCAATTTCCTCGACGAGCTGACCGAGGAAGAGCGGAAAAAGAGCCGCCAGCCGATGCAGACCCGCCTCGACGATCCCAAGGAGGAGGATACCTATGCCCACCGCTGCGCGGACCGTGCCATCCGCTTCCTGGAGGAATTCCGGGAGAAGGATTTCTTCCTGACTCTGTCGCTCGATGAGCCGCATGATCCGAGCGTGTGCCCGCGACGGTTTGTGGAGGCGCTCAAAAAGCAGAAGCTGAAATTTCATAGAACGCCGAATGTAAAATACAAGCTGAAAAACAAGCCTGACCATCAGGCAATCTGGGCGAAGGAGAGCGGCAAGCTCCCCTTCTGGGGCTTGCAAAAGGCGCTACAGCGGGGGATGCTGGCCTGCAACCTTTTTTGCGACTATGAGATCGGCAGGGTGTTGGATAAGGTGCGGGAGCTGGGGCTCGATCCACTGGTGATTTACACGGCGGATCATGGGGATATGTTCCTCTCGCATGGCATCATGGGCAAAGGCTGCGTGATGTATAACGAGGTCACGCGCGTGCCGTTCCTGATGAAGGGCGGCGGCTTTGCGCAGGGGAAAAATACAACCCCGGTTTCCCACATTGATCTGCTGCCCACTCTGATGGCGCATTTTGGCGTGCAAGTTCCAAAGATGATGCAGGGCAGCCCGCTGCAAGGCATAGGCTGTGATGAAAAGCGCGACATTTTTATTGAATTCACACGCTACGAGGTGGATCACGACGGCTTCATGGGCTTTCAGCCCATCCGCTGCATCTTTGACGGGCGGTATAAGCTGGTGATTAACCTGATGACCTCGGACGAACTCTATGATTTGCAAGAGGACCCCTATGAGCAGGAAAACCTGATTCTGGACAAAGCTTACGCAAAAATCCGCAACAATTTGCATGACAGGCTGATCGAGCAGATGAACGTAACACGGGATGTGTTCCGGGGCTATTACTGGCATTGCCGCCCATGGAGGCCGGAGGTGAAGCCGAGCTTCCGCCATACGGGCTATACCCGGCAGCTGGAGGAAGAGGACTTTACCCAGCTTGATTACAGCACGGGCCTGCCGATGCAGGGCGCAACGAGAGTCAAATAAAAAAGCAAAGAGCCCGCTGCGAAATGCTTTCATTTCGCAGCGGGCTCTTTCACGCGCTCGCAGTAAACGAGATAGCGTTGCCGCGTGGTGGGGTAGGGGTGGCAGGTGACAAGCGTGAGCAGGTCGCGGCCAGGCTGGATCAGCACCTTCTGCATTTCATCCGGCGCGATGATCTCTGTGTCCGTCACCCGGTAGTGCAGCACCTCGCGGAAGTTGGAGAGGGTCACCTCGTCTCCCTCTTCCAGCTGGTCGATATGGAGGAACATCTCCTGTGATGCAAGGCCGCGGTGCGCGGCGATGACAGCGTTGGTATCGGCCCCGCCGATGGGCAGCGAGGTTTGGGAAAGATGCGCAGCCCCTTTGCGCAGGTTTTCACGGCTTGCACCCAGATAGACCGGCAGTTGAACGCCAAGCTTCGGGATGGAGAGATAACCCACGATATTATCCGGCAGCCCAAATTGCTTTAAATCAAAGCTCGGCTGCTCATAAGCAAAGGGGTCGGTCAGCTTTTGCCCCTCGCTGTATAGCCGCTTGTTATAGGCCTGCATTTGCCGATAAAGCTCCTCCAGAGATGCATCGGCGGAGGGGTTCGGTTGTGATTGCTCGGAGCCGTAGCGCTGGCTGTCGATCGATTGGAGCGTATTGCGCGCCCAATTGCTCAAAACCGGATAGCACACAAGCCCAAGCCCCAACAGGAAGAGCAGAGCCGCGGCGATGCGCAGCCGCTTTTTTTGCGATGCTGTCATGCGCGCGGCCCCTTCCTTTTTTTCTTTTTCGCAAGCAGGATGATGCAGAGGGCGAGCAGGCATGCGGCGGCAATGGCGGCCAGAATCCACGGCCAGACGGCTTGTTCTGCCTGTGGCTGCACCTGAACGGCAGCGGCAGGTGCAGCCTCTTCGCCCGGCGGGGGTGTGGCAATTCGATGGCCGCGCACCAAAAGCCGATGCGAGTTGATCATATAGGGCGTGCAGGTCATCAGCGTCACATAATCCTTGCCGGGGACGATCTGCAAATCCGCTAGATTATCCGGCTCGATCACCTTGATTTGATCCACCTCATAGGCGAGCGTTTCATCCAACATATGGATGTAAAATTGGGCGCCCTCCTTGAGCTTTGGCAGCTTGTTGAACAGGGTGGAGGAGGGCAGGCCGCGGTGCCCCATCAGCACCGCATGCGTGCTTTCGCCGCCTATGGGCAGGGAGGAGCTCTCCAGATGGCCCACGCCCATCTCCAAAACCAGGTCGCTGGTGCCGTGATAAATCGGGAGGTTCACGCCAATTTCCGGAATTTCCAGATACCCCATCACATCCTGAAAGGAGAGCAGGCTATAATAGCCTGCGGTGGGCTCCTGCCCATCGGCCTGCGCCGCAGGCTGGGCCAGCTGGCCGTTATAGGCCCGTGCTTCCTCTTTCTTTTGTTCCAGCTGCGCGGCGTTTTCCGCTACCTGGCTGCGGTAGTCGGCAATGGCTTTGCTGTGGCTCCAATCCTCTACCTTGCTGCTGACGATGGGGTAGAGGATTAGCCCCAGCCCGATCAGGAAGAGGAGCAGGAAAATGCTGTTTTTCCATTTTTTCATGCGCGTTCGCCCTTTGCGTTTTGTTGCAGTGGTTTGGAATGGTTTGTGTGCCGGCGGGGAAGACTGATATCAGCCATTCCGGACGGAAAGCTTCCCCGCACGGCCTCCGCTTGGAAGGCGGCCGGAAATAATATCAATCACTTTCTTTCAATCCACCGCAGGCCGGGCGGTTGAACGGCCGGCCTGCGACTACCTGCGCGATGCTTGCGCGGCTATGATAACGACAAAATTTCAACCCACGCCCCGTCCGGGGCGGCAGAAGGCCGCCTGAAAAGGATTTTTTCTTAGCATTTCTTTCAATCCACACGCTTTCCAGCATGACGGATGGCTTCAAAGGCTGCCGCGCACAAAACGCGGCAGCCTTTTCATGAGAAGCTTACACAGAAGGGAACAGGTCGCATTTGTTCCTGTGCGTTATGTGTTTCGGCTTTTAGGCTTCTGTGGCTTTCTTTTTGCGGGAGCGGATGTACAGCAGCGCCGCAGCGCCCATCAGCGCGATACCGCTGAAGGTGAAGATCAGCGTGCCCATGCCGCCGGTGATCGGGAGGGAGACGTTCGCCGTGTTGAGGATGGTGACCTCAGCGGTATAGTCTTTCTCAGTGCCCTCGATCGTAACCTCTACAACGCGGTTCAGCTGCTTGTAACCCGCAGGAGCCTTGGTCTCGACTAGGTAATAGGTGCCAGCGTTCATTGCGGAGAGGAGAAGCTTTGCATCAGCTGTGGTTGTGCCCGTGTAGAGCGCCGAGCTGAGGTCAAGCTCGTTACCCTCTTTAATCGCCGTTACCACTGCCTCGGCAGCGGCTTTGTCGGTGAAGAGTGCGAACTCTGCGCCAGCAAGCTTTTCCTGCTTGAAGTTCACCTTGTTGATCTCAACGCCATAGATCGTGGTGGAGACGGTAGCCTCATCTGTAAATGGTTCGCCTTCCTCAGCGATTGCGTTGAGCGTTGCCGTGTTGGTGACTTGGCCGAGCACAGCACCCTCGTTGATTGTGGAGCTGAAGGTGATCTCAAGCGCCTCATAGCTCGCAACTTTTTCCATGCCAGCAGCGGTCAGCGCAACGGTGAACTTGTTGGTGTTCGCGGAGTCAATCGTTAACGTGTAGTCCTCGCCCTTCGTCAAGGTAAGAGCCTCAGCGCTCTCCTTTGTAGCCTTTACCGCGATCGAATTGCTGGCCAGCGTGACCTGATTGGGGACAGGGTCAACGATTTCATACTTCTGATAGGTTGCAATGTTGGCGGGGAGATCAGTCGTAACCGTCCAATTCACGCCAGTAGCGCCCTCGGTCTTTACCGATTTTGCGATTGCATCATCGCTCAGCGTTTCGTAGTTCACGACGTTGCCCACATTTACAACTGCATCCGTTTGGCTGCCTTTTACAATGGAGAAGAAGTGCGGGGTTTTATCCAGCGCATGACCAGTAGGCGCCTTGACCTCGATCAATGCATAATCGCCCACAGGGATATTGGTGAATTTCACAAGACCGCTTGCGTCACTCATTGCATAAGCATTGCCTGTGTAAGTAGCATCAGTAGAGAGAGTGGCAGGGATTACGGCCTCTGTCACGAGCACCGGGTTGCCATCCTGTGTAACCAGCGCGTATTCGTCGTCAGTCTTCGTGGCCTGATACAGGCCGAAGATCGCGCCAGAAAGCGCTTCCTTATCTTCGCCGACCTTATTGAGGGTCACCGTGCCGCGCGTGGTGTAGTTCTTCGGGTAAACATAAACGTCAGCCATCCAGCCGTCTCCCATGGGGTTCGTCATCGGAAGATCGACGCAGAAGGGGGCGGTGGAGGTTGTGACATAGGCGGGAGCATCCGTCTCAACGATCAGGTAGCGCTGATACATCTCGAGCTTATCAAACACCAAAACGCCATCCTGACCATCGACAGTAGCCGTTGTGCCCTCGGCTACCTTATTGGCGTCAATCGCGACATTGGACACATCGCCATTCTCAGGAACGGTGTAGTTCGGATCCACTTTGTAGATCGTAAACGTAACGCCATTCAGGCCTTTACCGGCAGTAGCAATATCCTCTACCTTTGTGCCATCGTTTTTCAATGCGGGATCGGGATAGCCGCTGTTTTCATCGCGATCCAGTTTGGTGATCTTGATGGAGCCCGTCTCAGGGAGGCTGTCAGAATTATAAACATTATCGTATGTCGCCACTACGCCGGTTGCGAGCATGGTTGCCGCCATGAGGAGGGCAAGCAGCAGGCAGCCGACTTTTTTCCATGAAAGTTTTTTCATGATGTACTCCTTTCAATCTCTTTTCCGTATTTTTTGTTGCCCGGGGTCTTTTATCTGCCGGAGCGATTCCCCCTTTCGCATATTCCTACCCTGCCCGGTGTTATTCCTCCCCCTTTTTGCGCTGCTTGAAATATAAGAGGGCAGCCGCGCTTGCGAGCGCCAGCCCGCCGGCGGAGAACCAGATAGCGCCCATGCCCCCAGCAACGGGCAGCTTCTCTTGCTCTTTATTAGGAATGGTAGCGGCCTCTCCGGTGGCATCCTCCGCATCGCCGGACGGCAGCTCGATTTCATCGAGCATCTCGCCATTGACTTTCATGAAGGTTACCATGCCGGCTTCGACCGTTACTCGAACAGGGTCAGTTGGGAGCTTGTAGCCTGCCGGGGCCTTTACCTCATAGAGCAGGTAGTTTCCAAATGGGATATCCGTGAAGGTGGCATTGCCATCTTGGCCGGTGGATTCGCCGTTATCCTGATAGGTGGGGTAGAGGGGCTTATCCACATTGGAATCCTTCACCCAGTCATCACCAGCAGGCCACAGCTCAAACTTCGCCCCCGCCAGCAGCGTATCATTCGAGTCCGCATCCACCTTGGTGAAGGTGAAGGATGCCACTTTCAGCGCATTGGTAATGGTGAAGCTCCGCGCATTTTCGCCGGTGTTGGTATCGCCCAATGGGAGATGGATGCCTTCTGCCGGGGCAACTGTGGATTCATAGCTTGCCAGTGCACCGTCAAGCGTCTCCTTTACCGTATAGGTGTGGCCGGAGGGCAGGTTCTCAAACACGCCTTGCCAATTTCCCTCATCGGTCAGGGTTAGCGTGCTGTAGGGATGGCTATCACTGTCCCGATAAAGGGAAACGGTGATCTCCACATCCTCCGGCGCTGCGCCCTCCCATTTCTTTTCCACCTGGATTTGGGAGAGCTCCACTTGGAGGACGGGCTTGCGATACGCTGCGGTTTTTTCTGCGCCCACTTCATCCTGACCGTTGGTAGAGGTGACAATATGGTATTTTAACGTTGCCGTCTCGTTGGAATAGAAGCCGAGTTGCTTGGAGCTGGTATTATTGCCTTCAGCATCGGTATTTACGTCACCTGTATTTGGGTATTGGAGTTCCGTAGCGTATTGGTCATAGGCTTCTTGTGTTGGCTTAATAGGAAAGGAAATTGTGTAGGTCTCACCGGCCTCTAGCTTATTTGGGAAACGAACGGTAATGTTTTTTCCGTTGATCGCAACAGTATAATCCTCCGTGCTCAGCGGCTGGCCAT
>ENA-OQCL01000101-OQCL01000101.1-human-gut-metagenome-genome-assembly--contig:-NODE-101-length-47162-cov-6.434251_pt1 | contig 47162 bp, 43 predicted proteins | sample MGYA00242502_ERZ504586 | MGnify/ENA primary metagenome ERZ504586 (study PRJEB26092, sample SAMD00036316) | human gut metagenome | host: Homo sapiens | study: EMG produced TPA metagenomics assembly of... | reverse complement strand
GGAACGGTGCGCACCGAGGAATTGTTGACCTCGATGAGCACGTGGCTTCTCTTTGGCCGCCCGCACGAACCGCTCGAAATCAATGGGAATGAACCCGTCGTCCGGGTGCCCGATGATGTTCACGTACGGGTTCTCCATGGCGCGCAGGTACGCACGGGTATTCTCCTCGCAGGTGCCCGCCTTGGTGCACATAGTATGGAAGCTCGCGATCACCACGTGCTGGCGAGCCAGGATGTCTTCGGGCATATCGACGCGGCCGTCGAAATCCATGATGTTGAGCTCCACGCCGTAGAACATGCGCACACCCGAGAGTTCGCGCGGCAACTTGCCATACCCCATGAAATGGAGCATGGGCGTCCAGTTGATGAGTTCGGGCGCGTGGTCGGTGATGGCCAAGCCTTCGAGCCCCGCGCGCGCGGCGGCAGCGGCCATCTCGTCCACGGTAGAAAAGCCGTCGGGGCTTGCAAGCGTATGGGTATGGGAATCGACAACGAGCTGCATGGAAACTCCTTTACTAAACGATGGCGGCGCACCATGAAGCGCGGCCAAGCGAAGCGCTCGGACCGAGGCCGCCGCGCAGGCACCCGGAACGCGGCGCCCGCGCTACCCGAGCAGCATGTCGCCGAGCACATCGCCACCATCATACGTCACCGCGCAGGCGCGCACGATGCGGCGATCCCGCACATCGTACACGTTGTATCCGCTCAGTCGCCGGAAGCGTACCGCGCGCACGGGCGCCCCGCCCGCCGGGCGTACGTCGCACGGATCTGCCTGAAACGAGGTGGCATCGGCGGTATGGTACTCCACGCCTTCGTAGACACGGTGCGCCTGATGGTGCGTGTGCCCGTTGAGTACCGCGACACCCGGGCGCCTGAGCAGCTCGAGGAGCTCCACCGCACCGGGCAATGCCGGCATATCCGTCTGGCTCGGGTCCATATGATGGTGCGTGCAAACGAGGGCCATCTGCCCCCGCGACGCCGCCGTCTCGAGCTCCCCGCGAAGCCACGCCAGGCGCTCAGCGTCAACATAGCCGTCCGCATGCCCCGGCTCGCTCGTATCGAACGAGATGAAGCGCGACCCCGCGACCTCACACGTATAGAGCAGCGGCTCGCCACCCAAACCGGAAAGCGCCCCGGGCCACCCCGCACGGAGCGCCGCGCGGTCATCGTGGTTGCCCGGTGTCACGATGCAGGGCACCACGGCACCCAAGACCTCGCGGCATACACGATGAACGACCTCGCCCACCGCACGATACGCCGCCGCGCCGCCGCGCTCCACGAAGTCGCCCGTCAGCACGATGGCGCCAACGCGCTCGCCCGCGTCGTCCGCCGCCAGGCCCTCGCGCAGGCACGCCTCGAATGCAGGAAGCACGTCGCCCAAGCGGTCAACCATAGCGGGGTAGAACTCCGCCGCGGGCAACGAGAGTGGGCAGTCGCCCACCTCGGCAACCGCCCCATGCGCGTTATCACCGCAGCCGTCCGCTCCCCTGCGAGCATCCTTCGCCCCAAGCGAATAATGAATGTCCGACAGATGCAAAACGCGCATGAACCACCTCGCTATACCCTAGGAAAACGCTGATGTATCTACCAGAGCCGGCCGCAATTGCAGTTTTTGGGCACTTGCCCGCGCGAGCCTCGGGTAGAACCGCAACAACCCAGAGGTCGTCGGCCCCCTGAGCTGCGCTTTCTTCTGCTGGCTACCTTCTTGTACTTGCCCGTGACGCCCGGAAGTGCCCAAAAGTTGCAATCGCGAACGTGAGGGCACCGCCGGGGCCAAGTATCAACGGTTCTCTAGCGCAACCGCTTGCGGATGGCTCCGCCCAAAAGGTCGATCGCGAACACGGCCACCACCACGCCGATGAGGATGATGCTCACCGTTGCCCAGTTGCGCGCCTGAATGGCAAAGATGAGGGGTGCGCCGATGCCGCCGGCGCCCACCAGGCCAAGCGTGGACGCAGAACGGACCGCGATCTCAAAGTGGTTGAGCGAAAGCGACGAGAAGATGGGCATGAGCTGCGGCAGGCGCGCGTAGAAAAGCGACTGCCAGAAGTTGCCGCCCACCGCGCGCACGGCCTCAACGGGCGCCTCGTCCATAGCCTCGATCTGCTCGGTAAAGAGCTTGCCGAGCATGCCGATCTGATGCACGCCGATGGCGAGCGCGCCGGCAAACGGACCGGGCCCCACCACGCGCACGAAGATGATGGCATACACAAGCTCGGGGAACGCGCGCAACACATTGCACGCGAACTTGCCCACACGCGGCACCACAGGGTTGTGCCAAAGGGTGCGCGAGCTCACGAGCGCAAAGGGGATGGCGAGCACCGTCGCGATCGCCGTGCCCAGAAACGCGATGCCTATGGTGAGCAAAAGAAGGCTGATCAGGTCCTCGCCGGAGCCATCGTAGACGTACCCCCCAATCAGGGCTGAGCAGCCCGCGCAGCGCCTCGAGCGCGAGCGAGGGGTTGAAGGTCGCGAGCCCGGAATAGTCGAGCCCGATTGCAGACCAGGCCACCACGGCCACCACCACGACCGAGATCGCGATGGTACGCGCGCGCTCGGATGCAAACAGCCCGCGGCGCGCGGGCGCAGCCGTCTCACTCATGCGAGCCTCCTTCTCACCGCTTCGCTCAGAAAGTCAACCACGGCAACCACGACGAAGATCATAAGAATGATCACCGACACACGGTCGTAGCGCAAAAGCCCGAGCGACGAGTTCAAGATAACGCCAATGCCGCCGGCGCCCACATAGCCCAGCACCGTCGAGGCGCGCACGTTAATCTCGAACGCATAGAACAGATAGCTTGCGAGCTGGCTCATGACCTGGGGGGCAATCGACCAGAACGCAATCTGCACGCGCGTGGCACCCACGGCTTCCGCGGCCTCGATGGGCCCCTCGTCCACCGTCTCGATGGTCTCGAAGATGAGCTGCGAGACCACACCGAGCGTGAAGACGGCGATGGTAATCACACCGGAGAACTCACCGATTCCCACGATCGCCACGGTAAGCGCGGCAAGCAACAGGTTGGGAATGGTGCGAACGACATCGAGAATGAAGCGGAAGATGGCCGTGACCACCTGGTTGCGCGTCACCACGGTCGTGGCGAGAAACGCCAGCGGAACCGCGACCGCAAAGCCGATCACCGTGCCCAGGACAGACATCTTGATGGTGCGGATCATCGGATCGATGAGCGTGGGGATGTAGGAGAAGTCCGGCTGCATGAAGCGCTCGAGGAATGCGGTGACCTGTGGACCGCCCTGGATGACCTCAGCAAAGTCTGCATCGGTCACCGTTGCGCTCGCGACCACGCACGCGACGAGCACCAGCACCACGAACAGGTTCTTGTACCAGTCGAAATGTACGGTCTCGGAGATTTTCATCAGGCGGCCGCCCCCTTCGCCTCGCGCTCGGCAGCATCCTTGTCGTAAATCTCGGCAAGGCGCTCCTCGGTGAGCTCGTCGGGCGTGCCGTCGAACACGAGGCGCCCGGCGCGCAACGCGATGATGCGGGTAGAGAACTGGCGGGCCAGCTCGACCGAGTGGATGTTCACCACGACGGTCTTGCCCTCCTCCTTGTTGATGCGCTCCAGGTCCTTAAGAACGGTCTGCGTAGTTACCGGGTCGAGCGAGGCCACCGGCTCGTCGGCGAGGATGATGTCGGCTCGCTGCACGAGCGCACGGGCGATGGAGACGCGCTGCTGCTGGCCGCCGGAGAGCTCATCCGAGCGCGAGTGCAGCTTGTCGAGGAGGCCAACGGTAGCGAGCGCCTTCTCGGTGTTCCTGTAGTCCTCTTCGGTAAAGAGCCCGAAGATGCTCTTGAGAGTGGAGTAGTAGCCCAAGCGTCCGGAGAGCACGTTCTTCTGCACCGTCGAGCGCTTCACCAGGTTGAAGCTCTGCGAAATCATGCCGATCCGACGGCGAATGCGCCGGAGCTCGCGCTTGTCGGCGCGCGTGATGGAGGTGCCGTCGACGACGACCTCGCCCTCCGTCACGTCATTTAGGCGGTTGATGGAGCGCAGAAGCGTCGACTTGCCCGCACCTGAAAGGCCGATGATGGAGACGAACTCACCGTCGCCGATCGTCAGCTGGATATGGTCCAGGCCGCGCGTACCGTTGCCGTACACCTTGGACACGTCTTTGAATTCGATCATAGTTCCCCTCTTCATGGCATGGAATGCGCGCAAGCACGCGGGTCGGCGCGCGATACAACCGCTGGGCCGTGCCGTATCGACTCATGGAGGCGATCCGGCCGGGCCCGTCAACGCTAAGCGCACCCGCAACCGATAGAAAAGCGCCCGGCTGGGAGCGAACTCCCGGCCGGGCACGCCTTGCAAACCGGAAGCGCGGGCGCGGCTGCGCTACGCGGAGGCCTTCTCCGTGTACTCCTCGATGGTGTCGTACGCGGACTCGTCGACCTCGGTGTAGCCCAGGTGGCTCCACATGGACATGGCCTCGGCGCCCTCCTCGTCATTCGCCATGTTGAGGAAGGTCTCCTTGATCTTGTCCTTCATGTCCTGGTCCATATCGGGCTGGACGGCGATGGCGTCGTTGGGAATATCGCCCTCGGTGAGGTAGAGCACGCGGAGGTCGGCGAACAGGTCGTTATCGGGGAAGCTGTTCGCGAAGACGTTGCGCGCGCCCTCGAACACGAAGCAGGCATCCTGCTGGCCGTTGAGCACGGCGGTGATCTCGGACGGGATGTCGTTCACCGTGGTGAGCGTGCACTCGGTCACAGGATCGACGCCGGCGTCCTTGAGCTCGGCCACGGGGTAGATGTAGCCGGACGCGGAGTTCGCGGAGAGCGTGGCGATCTTCTTGCCCTTGAGATCGGTGAGCTCCTGCATGTCGCTATCAGAGCGCACGAGGATCTCGCCCTTGAAGGTGCCGGTGAGCTCGCCCTCGATGGGAAGGCCGGTCTCGCGGTCATAGGCACCGAGCTCGGAGGTGAGCAGGGCCTCCGCGCAACCCTGGTTGCGCGCCATGACGTAGGCGGCCGGCGGCATGATGCCGAGCTGCACCTGGCCGGAGGCCATGGCCTCGACGATGGTAGTGTAGTCGGTCGCAAGGGTCACGTTGGTCTCGACGCCAAGCTTCTCGGTGAGGTAATCGGCGAAGGGCTTGGCCTTTGCCTCAAGGCTGCCGTCGTTGTTGGTAGGCACGAACTGGACCTCGAGCGAGGTAATCTCGGCCGCAGCGCTGCTGCCGCCGTCGCCGTTGCCGCCGCAGCCAGAGAGCGCGGCAACGGAACCGAGCGCAAGGGCGCCGGTGAGAACGCTGCGACGGCTCACGGCGGTGTTGAGCATTTCGAACTTGGACATGATTCCTGCCTTCCATAACACCAGGACTTCATAAGACACGATACTCACGATACCATCACCCGAGCGCCCGCAGAGCGCAGAATGCCGACCCCTGACCGAAGGATTACATCCGTTTACCGAATAATTCGTCCAACTGCCTTCGATGGGAACTATGGGGGATTTCCCGTGCGGGGCGCAAGAAACGGGTACGCTTGTAGGAAAACGGCCACAGGAAAGCAGGTTCGAGCCAATGAAACGAATCCTTCTCATCGCCACCGGAGGCACCATCGCCTCCGCCGAAGACGGACACGGTCTCTCCCCCGCCCTCACCGGTGCCGAGCTCGCCGCATGCGTGCCCGAGGTCGAGGGCCTGTGTGAGCTCGAGATCTTGCAGCTCATGAATATCGACAGCACCAACATGCGCCCCGCGGACTGGCTCCGCATCGCGGGCGCCATCGAAGAGCACTACACCGCTTTCGACGGGTTCCTCATCCTGCACGGGACCGACACCATGGCCTACACCGCCGCAGCGCTCTCGTACCTCATCCAAGGAAGCGCGAAGCCCATCGTGCTTACCGGCTCGCAGCGTCCCATGACGAGCTCGTTTACCGATGCGAAGCTCAACCTCTACCAGAGCTTGCTCTATGCGCTCGACGACGCGTCGTGCGATGTGACGATTGTGTTCGGCGGCATCGCCATTGCCGGAACGCGCGCCCGCAAGCAGCGAACCATGAGCTCGAATGCCTTTACCAGCGTGAACTTCCCGCCGCTCGCCTACATTCGCAACGATCGCATCGTACGCGCAGGCGCGGCCGGAGCAACCCCGGGGGCAGATGCGGCCCTGGCCGAGGCTCAGCTTCCCCCGGTCTTCCGCACGCTCGACGACCGCGTCGCCGTGCTCAAGCTCACCCCGGGACTGAGCCCGCACCTCTTCCGAGCGCTTAAGACCGATTACGATGCCCTCATCCTCGAGATCTATGGGCTTGGCGGCATACCGGATTATGGAACCTGTGGCCCCTCGTTCAAGGAGGCTATCTTCGACTGGGTAGACTCCGGGCGGAGCATCGTGCTCACGACACAGGTGCCGGAAGAAGGACTCGACCTCGGCGTGTACGAGGTGGGACGCGCCTATGCGGAGCATCCGGGCATTCTGCGCGGCGGCGACATGTCGACCGAGGCGATCGTTGCCAAGATGATGTGGGCGCTCGGCCAGACCCGCGATCCACTCGACATCGAGCAGCTCTTTTACCATCCCATCAACCACGATCGGCAGATGTAGCGCAAGCCCCTGGCGCACGTGCATACTTGGGCACCGCCGTGCCGCAGCAATGGGATGCCGGGGCGTCGGCGTGCCGAAAGCCTGGGCGTCTAAGCTCTGCGGCGTCGGAAGCCGTGCGCTGGCTTCAATCCCTCGGTTCCGCCAACAACAGCTCCGGTGCCACATCCAGGCTATCCGCGAGGCGCTGCAATTCTTTTAGCGTGATATTCGCCGTGCCGCTCTCGATCCGATTGAGATACGGCCGGCTTATGCCTGACATCAGGCAGAAAGCGGTCTTACCAAGCCCCTGCTCCTCGCGCAGGCGGCTCACGTTACTACCAACGATCTGTCCCAATGGTTCGCTCATATCGCAGAGTGTGCAGAATCGTCCGGCAGGTAACGTAAACTATAGTTTACGTTTCACAGGGCTCGCTAGTTTTGAAGAGAAGGGTCGTTGTCACAAGATGCAGAGCGCTCGGCACGAGAACAAGCGAAGCGAAAGCCGCCGAGAGCCCGCGATTTCGCGCGACGCGAGTCTCGCTTTGCGCAGCAAAGGCCGCGCTTCCCGCGGGACAGGCCACACACTTCGCGCCGCAGGCTCCGATCCCCGCAGCGCGAGCCGCGCCTCACACGGCAAAAAGCCCAGCCTCGCACATACTCGACCTCAAGAATGCCGCGTCTACCGCGGGCGGCACGCACCACCTGCTCGTGCTCGACATCGATGATCCGGCATCGGGCGGCCCCCTTCTTACCGTCCCCGAGGCCCAGGCGTTATCGGACCTCCTCCGCATGGCGAAGGAGGCGCGCGAGAAGCCCCACGCACTCGCCGCGCCCCGCATACTGCTAGCAGCAGCAAGCTCCTACTCCGCGCATGAGGTGGTGCGGGCCTTTTCGCAAGCGGGTCTTCCCTCCCCACGCGTCATACTGCTCGACGCCTACGAAAACCCCGCCGTGCTCGCGCAAGCCGATGCCACAACAAAGCTGGCGCAGGCTTCACTCGCAAGCGGCAGCCGGTTGCAAGACGCTATCGTGATAGCCGCCACCCCATACGACCTGCCTCTTCTCTCTGAGGCAGGCACCGCTTATGCGCTCGAGGGAGCAGGGAGCGCCTGCCGCGCCGCAGCAGACTTCACCTTCCCCGCACGCCGGAAGGGAGGGCTCGCTCAAGCGCTCGCCTGCCTCTGTCACAACCTTTTTCCGAGTGAAAGCAATCGCGGCGGCGTCGTTCCCTTCCGTCCGTTAGATGCCGCCGAGCACCGCACATAACTCTTTTCCAGCATGACGGGCGCCGAGCTGCGTTGCTACGAAGGCCCGGCCTTGGACGGCGGAGAGATGAGCCCCATGGATAGCTGCAGCAATCCCGGCGTGGCGGACGGTATCCAGCGCGGCAGCCGCTTAGTGGAAGCTGCTATCGTGGCGATTTCCTCCGAGGAGATAGTTAAATGCAAGCTTGGCCCGGTTTGGGGCGGCGCAGCGCCAACCCCTCCCAAAACCCGATTTCCCCGTCGCACATTGGGCAACGGGGAAATTCGCCGGCATCCCCACCTGCGGCTTCATCAGTTTTCATGACCTCAGCCGCCCAGGCGAGGGATGCGGCAATCCATAGCGAATGCCAATCTCGCACACGTCGTCTCAGCCGTCCAGACGAGGGCGGAATCTAATCGAATCCGAGAAACCCCATGCACCTGCCCCGGGGCCTCCAGGTCAGTGTTATCCCAGGGAAACGCTGTTGACACCTTCGGGGGCGAACGTGATTGCAGCTTTTGGGCACTTCGCCGCGAGGGGCCTGAGTAGCCGTGTCACGACCGGGAGGATGCCAGCCGTCTGAGCTGCGCTTTTCCCTCCCCTTCGTTCGCCTGTATCCGCCGCCGCAAGAAGAAGTGCCCAAAAACTGAAATATCAACGAGCCGGATGCCCCCGGCGTCCAACAAGCAGCGTTTTTCTAGAGGGCGAGGCTGAATCCCCGCTCAAAGAACGCCGCAGCGAGCAAGTAGATATTGCAGACATTCAGCAGCCCCGTCATGACGAGCCCGCTGCGAATCGAGCGACGATAGGTGAGCTCCGTCGCAACGCGGGAGTCGCGGATCGAGACGCCCGCCTGACGGCGCGCGGTAAGAATCATACCAACCCCCAGAAGCAGGCAGATTCCCGGAGCGAGAAAGAGCTCGTACCGGCTAGCGTAGCGCGTGGGCTCGCCGCCCGCGCCAAACGCCATTGCCACCGAATCCGGAAGCTGCGGAATCACGAAGAAGGCTTCTATGAGCGGAAGCACCGCGAGCACGATGAGGACGATGGTGAGGTAGCCGTTCGTGCGACCGAAGCGAAACATGTATTACCGCCTATCTATCTCTTGATAACCCCGCGGCGGCAACCGCCGCGCATGCGTGCTACACGTTGAACCGGAAGTGTACCACGTCACCGTCGGCCATGATGTAATCCTTGCCCTCGATGCGGAGCTTGCCGGCCGCCTTAGCGCCTTGCTCGCCACCGAGCTCAACGTAATCATCGTAGCCAATGACCTCGGCCTTGATGAAGCCGCGCTCGAAGTCCGTATGGATGACGCCGGCCGCCTGCGGGGCCGTGGCACCCTGGCGCACCGTCCAGGCCTTGACCTCCATCTCGCCGGCAGTGAAGAAGCTCTGCAAGCCGAGCAGCTTGTAGGCTGCCTGTGCGAGCACGTCCAAGCCGGGACGCTCGAGGCCGAGCGACTCCAGGTACTCCGCCGCGTCCTCCGGATCGAGCTCCGAGAGCTCCGCCTCCACCTTGGCGCAGATGGGAATCGGCGTCACGCCGTCGATGGGCTCGAGCTCTTCGCCGAGCATATCCTCGTCCACATTCGCCACGTAGAGCATCGGCTTCATGGTGAGGAGGAAGAGCCCCTTCGCGGCAGCGCGCTCCTCGTCGGTCATCTCCATGGCGGCGGCGCGGTTGCCCTCATTCAGCCATGCGACCAGACGCTTCGCCACCTCGAGCTTGGGCGCGAGCTCCTTGTCGCGGCGCGCCTCCTTCTCGAGCTTAGGAATCTGCTTCTCGAGCGTCTGAATGTCGGCGAGGATGAGCTCGGTCATGATGGTATCGGCGTCGGCCGCAGGGTCAACGAATTCGCCCGTGCGCCCCACCTCGCGCATGACGTTGGGGTCCTTGAAATAGCGAACAACCTCGCAGATGGCATCGGTCTCGCGAATGTTCGCAAGGAACTGGTTGCCCAGGCCCTCGCCCTCGTTCGCACCCTTCACCAGGCCAGCGATATCAACGAACTCCACCGTGGCCGGCACGATGCGCCCGGGGTGGACGATGTCCGCCAGCGCCTGCAAGCGGTCGTCGGGCACGTCCACGATGCCCACGTTGGGGTCGATGGTCGCGAACGGATAGTTGGCAGCAAGGCCGCCCTTCTTGGTGAGCGCGGTGAACAGCGTCGACTTGCCCACGTTGGGCAGGCCCACAATGCCGATGGAAAGAGCCACGAGATACCATCCTGTCTTGTATACCAGCGAAGCGGTGCGACGCGTGCGCCCCACCGCTCCCGTCATCGGTTTGCACCGTCTGATTATAAGGCCCCGCGCAGCGCAGCTCCACCCGTAAGCGGACGTTTTTGCCACCCCGCACGCACGCCGACGGCGACGAGGGGCAGCTAGTCGGCGAGCTTCTCCACGCGGTCAAGCGCGGCACTGAGCTTTTTCTTGGCCTCGGCCTTCATCTTCTCAGCCTCCTCATGCGCCTTCGCAGCCTCGGCGGCCTTCTTCTCCGCCTCGGGATCAGGCAGCACGAGCTCCGCCGCGTCATGCTCCACCATGGTGAGCGCATGCGTTTCGCATACCTCCGCACACAGTCCGCACCCCACGCAGTACGTGGACTCTACCGCAAAGCGACCAGAATCGGTGATATCGCAGGCGTGGAGCGGGCAGGCCTCTATGCAGTCGCCGCAGAGCGTGCATTTCTCGAAATCGCATACGGGCGTGCTCACCTGCACGTTCGGGGCAAGCTCGGGATGCGCCTGCAGCGTCGAGAGCAGCAGCTGCCTGCCCTGGGTAAGCACGCGGCGTCGTCTCTGCGATGTCGTGCCGGTAGCGGTCGCAAGCGTGCGCTCGAGCGCAGAGAGCTTCTTGGTATGGTCCTTGATGCGCTGCGAGACCGTCGTCACCGCCGCCGTCGCGGGGTTCAGCTTGGAAACCGCCAGGCCGGTGGTCTTCATGATCTTATCCATGTATTCCTTGCGCTCGAACTCGCGGCGCTTGGTGCAGGAGAGCTCCTTCGCGTCGACCTCGAGGCCCATGGGCCTGCCGGACCACTCCTCCGCCGTGGCGATGGCGTCGCCCAGAAGCTCCTCGCCCTGTGCGTTGCGGCAATTCTCGCAGATGTCGAGCGGCAGGTACACGCTTACATTGGGAAAGTCCATCAGGATGGAGAACCAGGTCTCGGCCGTGACCTCGCCCACGCACCCGAGCACGACCTCGTTTTCACGCGGGATGCGCTTAAGGGCGCGCGTGCACGTTACATACGCCGTCTCATACGCCGCGGCGGCAGCGGCCACGGAATCGTAAAACTTCTTAGGACGATGCTTCATGCCGTGGATAGACTCGGTCGGGCACACCGGCGCGCACAGACCGCACTTACGGCAGGAATCGAGCACGTCGATGCCGCCATCCTCAATCTCGATGGCATTCACCGGACAGATCTTCACGCATGCCCGGCATGAGCTCTTAGTCGACCGGCATGCAAGGCACGAGAGGGGCGTTGGCCCGCGGCTTCTCCTTGTAGTCTGCTGGGTTCCACTCGCGCTCCTCGGGCTCGGGATTGCCCAAGAACGCATTCGTAAGATCACTGAACGGCTCGGTAATGCCACTCAGGCCCTTGGTGATATCGATGATGTCATCGAACATGTCGCGCTTCTGCGCCATGCGAGTTCCTCCCCTTGAACGGATGCCCGCGCATACCCGCCGCATCCGTATCGGACGTTTCGATGCGCACTATTGTACGGCACCCGTTGTGGAATCCGCATGCACGACATGCACCGCGATTCTTTCCAAGAATGACCGAGACCGCTGCCCCGATTCGCGGCATAATGTGAAGTGTGTATGTGGAGCCATGCGGCCGGATGCGATACATCGTGCGTACTGCGCCCGCCCGACACAGAGAGAGGACTCACTATGTTTTGCCCTAAATGCGGATCCCAGCTTGCCGATGATGCCAAGTTCTGCGGTGCCTGCGGTGCACAGATCCAGGCGCCCGCCAATACGACGCCGGCGCCTGGCGCTGCGCCCGCACCGATTCCGGGGCCGGCTCCCACGTCGAACCCGTCGCCCGTTCCCGGGCCGATGCCCACCCCCAGCAGCGCGCCCACGAGCTTCGGCGGCTCCTCGCTCGCAAACCTTGCTTCGGGTAACGCCGCGCTCTTCCGCATCATCAAGCTTGTAGCCGGCGCGATCATGCTCGTGAGCTTCTTCTTGCCACTGTACGGCATCGCGGGCATCGTGAGCATCAGCGCCATGCAGATGACCTTCGGCATCACCCTCATGGGATCGCATCTCGACGGCGAGTTCATGAACATCCTGTTCCTCGTGCCCGGCATCCTCTGCCTGGTGGGCGTGCTCGTCCTGAAGGAGAAGCAGGGTAACATCCTGAACATCATCGGTGGCATCGGCGCGCTTCTGCTCGTTTTCGTAATCTCCGGGCAGGCCAACGCCGAGATGGGCGGCTATGTGTCTGTGAGCTTCGAGCTCGGTGCGTGGCTCTACATCCTTGCTGGCATCGCGAGCATCGCCGTCGGCGTGCTCGACATGATAAAGTCCAAATAGGAGCGCTGGCATCTGCCTTGCGCCGCGTGAGACCGCCTCGAGGTTGGCACGATTCACTTTGAGGAGCAGGCGTATGCGCTCCGGAAGCGCAGGCGATTCACGCCGAGAAGCGCAACCCAATTAAACCAACGGCACCGCAGCCCAATATGAGCTGCGGTGCCGTTTTTGCATGCGAGCGTTTAGCATGGCGCTCGCCCTGTCTCCTGCGAAACAGGGCGCCGCATCCGAGGCAACGCGCTCGCCACGCTACCCCATCATGCTATCTCAAGCCTTAGTGCAGCTTGGCACCCGCCGGAATGGCGTCGTCCACCATGAGGAGGTTCAGGCGCTCCTCGGGCTCTTCGCCCTCCCCTTCGGCATGCACGGCGCTGATGAGCATGCCGCACGAATCGATGCCCATCATCTTACGCGGTGGCAAGTTGGTGATGGCGATGCAGGTCTTGCCCACCAGGTCTTCCGGCTCGTAGTACATGCTGATGCCAGAGAGAATCACGCGGTCCGTGCCCGAGCCGTCGTCCATAGTGAACTTCAGCAGCTTCTTGCTCTTGGGCACCGGCTCGCAACGCTTGATCTTGACCGCGCGGAAATCGCTCTTGCTGAACGTATCGAAATCCACGAAGTCTTCGAAGAGCGGCTCGACCACGATCTTGGACGGATCAATGGTAGGGATCTTGTTCGGAGCGACGGCAACGCCCGCCGCACCATCCTGAGCCGCCTGCGCGGCATCCTTAGCAGCCTGTGCGGCGGCACCGGAGACGCTTCCCTTCTCGGGGCGCATGTGCGGGAACAGCAGCACGTCGCGGATGCTCGCGGAATTGGTGAGCAGCATGACCACGCGGTCGATGCCGATGCCGATACCGCCCGCGGGAGGCATGCCGTACTCGAGCGCACGCACGTAATCCTCGTCGTACTCCATAGCCTCGTCGTCGCCGCCGGCCTTCTCCTCCATCTGCTTGGCGAAGCGCTCGGCCTGGTCCACCGGGTCGTTGAGCTCGGAGAACGCGTTGGCGTACTCGTGGCCGGCGATAACCAGCTCGAAGCGGTGCGTGAGACGCGGGTCGTCCTCGCGGCGCTTGGCGAGCGGGCTCACCTCAACGGGGTAATCGCACACGAAGGTCGGGTTGATGAGGCTCTCCTCGCCCTTCTCATCGTAGATCTCGGCGATGAGCTTGCCCGCGCCCCAAGCGGGGTTGACGTCGATGCCGCACTCGGCGGCCGCAGTGCGGAGCTCCTCGATCGGCGTGTCGAGGTTGAGCTCGCGGCCCATGACCTCGGAAACGATCTCCGTCATGGAGCGGCTCGGCCACTCGCCGAAGAGATCGATCTCCTGGTCCTGGTACACGATGGTGCCCTCAAGCCCGACCGCCTTCGCGGCAGCCTTGATGACACCCTCGGCGAGCTCCTTCATGCCCTCGAGGTCGCTGTAGGCGCGATACGCCTCCATGGTGGTGAACTCGGGGTTATGCGTCTGGTCCATGCCCTCGTTGCGGAAGATGCGGCCGATCTCGAACACGCGCTCATAGCCGCCCACGAGCAGGCGCTTCAGGTGAAGCTCCGTCGCGATACGCAGGTAGCACTCCTGGTTGAGCGCGTTGAAGTGCGTGATGAACGGCTTCGCGGTGGCGCCGCCCTGGATGGTCTGCAGGATGGGCGTCTCCACCTCCATGTAGCCGTTGTCCTCCATGTAACGGCGGAAAGCGCTGACGATCGCCGAGCGCTTGCGGAAGGTCTCGCGCACGTCGTCGTTCATGATGAGGTCCACGTAGCGCTGGCGGTAACGGGTCTCCTTGTCGGAGAGGCCGTGGAACTTCTCGGGCAGCGGGCGCACTGCCTTGGAGAGCAGCATCAGGCGCTTCGGGGCGATGGAGAGCTGGCCGCGCTTGGTGCGCACGATTACGCCCGTCACGTTGATGATATCGCCCAGGTCCAGGTCCTGCAGCAGGGCCCAGTCCTCCTCGCGCATCTCGTTGATGCGGCAGAAGAGCTGGATCTCGGCGGTGGTGTCGCGCACCACCACGAAGGCGATCTTGCCCTGGCCGCGCTTGGCCATGATGCGGCCACCGATGCTCACCACGTCATCGGTGTCTTCGCCCGCCTCGAGGTCGGCATACTTGGCCTCGATGTCGACGACATGCGCCGTAACCTCGGAATGCTCCGGATACGGATTGCCGCCGGCCTCCATGATGGCAGCGCGCTTGGACAGGCGATGGGCGCGCTCGTCATTCAGCGTCGACACCGCCTCCTGCGCGTTCTGCGTGCTCTCCTGCGTCTCGCTCATATCTTGTTGCTCCTTGCTATCTGTGGGCCCCATGTGCCCAGAACGTCATGTAAAACTCGGTGCGACCCCGCTGTAACCGCAAACCGAATCGCCTCGGTGCGACCCCGCTGTAACCGCAAACCGAATCGCCTCGGTGCGACCCCGTCAGCGCCGCGAACCAAAAAGCTCCCCGAGGCCTCGCGGTCCCAGGGAGCATGCATTCGGCTCTGCGCTCGACCCGGGGCCTAGCGCGCGATCTTCGTAATGGTGTAAGTACGCGTCTTGCCGGACGGCAGCACGACCTCGACGGTCTCGCCCACCTCATGGCCCACCAGGGCGGAGCCCACCGGGGACTCCATCGAGATGCGGTTCTCGAGCGAGTTGGTCTCGCGCGAGCCCACGAGCGTGAAGTCGTGAATCTCGCCATCGGCGTCGACGACGGTCACCGTGCTACCAAGCGTAGCGCCAAGAATGCCCGCCGCGTCGAACTCGGCCACCTGGGCGAGCGTGTTGCGGATCTCGCGGATGCGGGCCTCGTTCTTGGCCTGCTCCTCCTTGGCATCATCGAACTCGGAGTTCTCCGAGAGGTCGCCGAAGTCGCGCGCGACCTTGATGCGCTCGACAATCTCAGTCCTATGTTCACCCTCGCGCCACGCAAGCTCCTCTTCGAGCTTCTTGCGGCCCTCGTCGGTCAGTGCCTCGCCATTCGCCATGCGGAAGACTCCTTTAACGCTGTTTCTACCATCGACCCACCATAATAACGGCCGACCGCCCGCGTGGGGAGGTCGGCCGCATGCGCTCTATAGGAAGAACAAAGCTCCTTGATGAAGGCTGCGCCTTACTCGGAGATGGGGCCCTCGTCCTCGCCGGACTCCTTCTTTTTCTTTGCCTCGGCAAGCTTCTCCTCGAGCTCGCGAATCTCGCGGTCCTCGGCGCTCTCCTCGGGCTCTTCCGCGGTCTTATCGTCGCCCGACATGCCCTCACGGAGGTTCTTCACCGTGGAACCAAGCGACTTACCGAGCTTTGGAAGGTTCTTGGGCCCGAAGATGACCAGGACCACGATCAGGATGACAATCCACTCAAAACCTTTAGGGATCATAACGATTTCCTCCAGTTGCACGTCAAACAAGCTCGAAAGAGTATACCGCGCGAGCGTTGCTCGGACAACCGCGCCATATTATCAACGCGTCTGGGCAATCCTTCCGAAACACCTTCTTATACTGGCAAAACATCGCCCGACGGCACGGTTTGGCCATCGGGCGATGTAAGCGTTCGGTAAGGCTGGATGGCCCTGCGCTTGCTTAGGAGCGGCTTGAACTTCCTGCTTAGCCAGCCGTTTCCCCCGCCTCGCTGCTACCCTACAGGACGAGCATGAGCACCGTGAGCACGGCGGCGGTCACCAGGGTGAGCGCGATGAAGAACTTAAGCGTGAGCTTGAGGAACGTGGTGTAGCTCGTGTGCGCGAGCTCCAGGCCCGAGACGATCACGCCGTTCGTGGGGGTGATCATGGCCACGACGCCATGCGCGGCAACGTAGATCATGATCATGATATCGGGCGAGAAGCCGAGGTTGTCGGCAAGCGGCCCCATGATGGGCATGGAGACCGTCGCCATGCCGGAGCTCGACGGGATGAGGAACGAGAGTACGAAGTAGAGCGCGTAGCTCGCCGGGGCGAAGACCACCGCGGAGACGCCGCGCAGGGCGTTGGCAGCAGCGTTGAGCACGAAGACATCGAGTCCGGTCTCGGCCATGAGCACCGAGATGGCGCGGGCCACGGCGATCACGAGGGCGGTCGAGATCATGGTGGAACAGCCGTCGATGAAGGTGTTCACAATCTCCTTCTCGGACAGGCCGCCCACGAAGCCGATCACGATCGAGATCACGAAGAACCAGATGCCGCACTCGGTGAAGTACCACTGGCCAAGCGGCAGGCCGGTCAGGATGGCGCTCCAAGCCGTCGAAGGATCGTCGGCCGTGCCGCCAATGGCGAAGATGTTGATGCCGAAGCTCTCCCACGGAATGAACGACACGATCATGATGAGGAACGAAAGCGCGAACAGCACGAGCACGAGCTTCTGCTTGCCCGTGAGCACAGCGTTCTTAAGGTTCGAAGCCTGCTCGTCCTCAAGCGCGCGAGCCTCGTCGGCATAGGCAGCGTCCATGCGAGCGAGCTCATCGGCCGTCATGGCAGAGTTGGAGCGGTCGGCCTTGACCTTCTTGGCATAGTTCATCACGAAGGCGATGCCCATGACCTCAGAGATCACGAAGAGCAGGAAGCCCACAGCGATGAGCGTACCCTGGTTGACCGCGATGCCCATATCGGTGAGCGCCGAGGACGCGATGGCGATCGAGAACGGGTTCACCGTGGAACCGAGCGTACCCAGGCCGGCGCCCAGAAGCACCACGAGGGCGCCCACCATGGAATCGAAGCCCATGGCGAAGGTCACCGATGCAAGCAGGATGTAGAAGGGGATGGTCTCCTCCATCATGCCGTAGGTGGAGCCGCAGATGCCGAATGCGAGCATGAGCACCGGGATGAGCAGGGTATCGCGGTCACCGAGTTTGCGAACGAGCGTGGCGATGCCCGCATCGAGCGCACCCGTCTTGTTCACCATGGCGAGGAAGCCGCCGAGCACGATGACGAAGAGGCAGACGTCGATGGCGTTCTTGAAGCCGTCGAACGGTGCGCGCATAACCTGGGCAAGGGTTGCGCCCGTAACGTCGGGCGTGAATGCCGCGACGATCCAAGTGCAGATAGCAACGAAGATCAGGCACCCGATGAGGATGGTGAACGAGGTCGGCATGCCCCGTTTCTTCTTTTTCTTGACAGCTTCGGCCATGAGTCCTCCTTTTCCGCCGGCTCATCCGTAAAGCCGGCATGTACAACCGTTGTTCGTTGAGAAGATTGAGTGATCGGATGCAGGCGTGCGCGGGCGGGCGCAACGAAACTTCGAGATGGGGTGCGTCGAGAGCGCGGCCGTTCTCCAGCCGCACGGCTCTTCTCCATAGGACCGTGCGCGTCAGCCGCGCACTCGACGCCCCACGTGTGCCCCGCCGCGCGAAGTCGTCCTACTCCGCGTGGCGACTCAGATAGGAAAGCGCGCTGTTGGCAAGCAGGGCAGAGCCCTTCCAGAACACCGTCTCGTCGAACTCGACGTTGGGATGGTGCATGCCGCAGCCCTCGTGCCCCGGCAGCGTGCCCGTGCCGAGGATAAAGTAGGTCGTGGGGGCGTTCTCGGCGATGATGGCGAGGTCGTCGGTGCCGGAGAACGGCGCTTCGAGCTCCTGCACGGGCTCGTCGAAAAGCTCGTTCGCATAGCCCACGAGCTCCTCGGTAAGCGCAGGGTCGTTGTAGGTGTTCGGCACGCCGCGCAGGAAGTCTACGGTCGCCGTGCCGCCAAACGCCTCGGCGATGCTCTTGACCATGCGCTGCGCATGCTCCTTGAAGCCCTGGCGCACGCCCGCATCCTGCGTGCGCAGGGTACCGAGCATAGAAGCGCTATCGGGAATCACGTTCGCGGCGCGGCCCGATTCGATCTTGCCGAACGTTGCCACGCACGTCTGCGTAGGATCGACCTCGCGCGCGATCAGGTTTTGGAAACCCTGGTAGATGTGGCAGGCGATGTTGATGGGATCGATGCCCTGGTGCGGGGTGGAGCCGTGCGCGCCGCAACCGGTGATGCGCACATCGATATCGTCGATCGACGAGAAGATCGTGCCCTTGCGCGTATAGATGGCGCCGGCATCGAATTCGAGCGCTTGCACGTGCAGCGCCGCCACCGCGTCGACATGCGGGTTCTCGAGCACGCCGGCCTCGAGCACCGCGTCACCGCCGCAGTACTCCACAGGAGCAACACCTTCCTCATCGGGCTGGAAGAGCAGCTTCACGCAGCCCTTCAGCTCCGCCTCATGATCCTTCAGGATCTTCGCAGCTCCAAGCAGCATAGCGGTGTGCGTGTCATGGCCGCACGCATGCATGTTGTTATTCGTTGAGGCGAAATCGAGCCCCGTAATCTCCTGCACCGGCAGGGCATCCATATCGGCACGAAGCATGAACACCGGGCCGGCCGCCGGATCGCCCACCTGCGCGAGGAGCGCGCCCTGGCAGGGCGACGAGACCTCATAGCCCATTTCCTCCAGGCGCCCGCGCACGTAGGCGCACGTCTCGTCCAAGTCGAAGCCGAGTTCCGGGTGCTGGTGCAGCCAACGGCGATCGCGCACGATCTGCTCCTGCAGCGCCTTTGCCTCATCGATTACGGTACTCATCACATCGCTCCTTTACTTTGCATATGCCCCGCTTGACGCGATGGGTTTGGTCGTGAAACGATACTAAAGCATTGCTCGCCCGAACGCATGGGCGCGCGCCACCATGTTTCATGCGTCGGAAAATTCACCCGGCACATGTGAGCGCGAACGGTACGAACGAGCAGGTAAACGGTATCACCCCAAATGGGTGAGGGAGGTTACATGGCCGAAATGCACAAAGAGCTGCCCGCGTTGCCGTGGTCGATCGCCGTGTTTCTCGTCGCGCTCGTCTCGCTTGTCATGCTCATGCACAACAGCGTGCTTCTGCCCACGGCGTCCACGGACCTCATGAATGTGAGTGTGTTTATCTCGGGTCTGCTCTATGTTCCCGTTGCCATCGTAGCGCGGCGATGCCCCAAGGCGCTTTCGCTTGCGGGCTGCTCATGCGCAGCTGCCGCGTGCGGCGCGGTCGCGATGCTGCTGTGGCAGAGCGTTCTTGCCAACCCTACCGACGGAACGCTCTTCCTTGTTACCGATACGCTCTTCAACGTGAGCCGAGGTTGGGGAACCATTCTCGCCGCACTCGCGCTCTCGCGCATACCGCGCAACGCGCCCACGATGGTGGCCGCACTTGCCGGCATCGCGATCTCGTACGCCATCTGGCCGCTTCTGCGCTCCGCCACCGAGGCCGCGCCGGCACTCTTCGGCATCATCATGCTCGGCATGCTCATAGGAACGGGTGCCGTAAACCAGCGCGACCTCTTCGCCCGCATTCGCGAGGCGGCGAGCCCCCGCGAGCTCGAAACGACGAACCCCTTCTCGTTCGTGCCGCTCTCGAGCAAGCTCTTCGTATGCATCGCCCTGTTCGAAACCACCTTCGGCTACGCCACCGCCACGCGGTTCAACGCCATGCAGGGTTGGCAGTATGCGCTGCTTGCACTCGCCTACGGTGCGCTCCTGCTCGTATGGAGCCGCGCGCGACGCTTCACCTTCGATGAGGATGCTGCGTTCCGGCTCTGCACGGTAACCGTAATCGCCGGTTTCCTGCTCACGCCAGCGAGCTCCTTGCCCACGTCGGTAACATCGACGATCATCGAAGCCGGCTCAGAATGCTTCTACGCGCTCATGTTCTCGGTCCTCGCGAGCATCGCGGCGCGCAATCCCACAGGTGCGCTCGCCGTGGTGCCCTTGGGGTTCGCCGTCTCGTCCTGCTCGTCTGCGGTGGGGTTCGCTGCTGCCGAGAGCATCATGGCTGCGCAGGCGAATGGTTGGACGGATGCCTTGCTCATAACGAGCGCCTTGCTCTCAATCGTCATCTTCTGCTTCGTGTGGATCGGGCTCGACGGCTTTCGCTTCCGCCGCTTCTTCCAGGCGATCGTTCCTGCTGAGGTTGCCGAGGAGCGGCCCGCGCGCACGCCTTCCGACGACGCCCAAGGCATAGAAGCCGCGCTGCACTCGCTTGCCGAACGTCATGGTCTCACCGCCCGCGAACGAGAGATCTTGGGGCTGCTCGCCCGCGGACATAGCGGGAAATCGATCATGGAGCGCCTCACCATCTCGGCGAACACGGTGAAAACGCATACGCGCCATATCTACAAGAAAATCGACGTCCACAGCCAGCAGGAGCTTATCGATTTGGTTGAGGAGCTTGCACATGCTGCAACGAGATAGCAAAACAGGCCAGAGCTTATCGCCCTGGCCTGCCTGAATTCGCTGGTCGGGTTGACTGGATTTGAACCAGCGACCCCCGCGTCCCGAACGCGGTGCTCTACCAAACTGAGCCACAACCCGTTAGCAGAAGGTATGTTAGCAGAACGCGCGCCACAATGCTAGCAAACTTGCAAAGAGAGTCCGGACTTCTCCATCGTTGCTGCGCATGACCACCATCCGCACTTCGAATCAGCGTCGCGCGCGATGCGCTCAGCGGCCTCCCTACTCTCGCAGAGCGCGAACGAGCAGGCGCCGGAACCAGTCACCTGGGCGGCAAGCACCCCATCCTGGCCACGCAGCCACGAGACAACGCCTGCGATCTCGGGAGCGATCGCGCATGCCGCGGGAGCAAGGTTATTCGCTATGTGTGCCGGAACCTCGGCGGCATCGTGCGCCCGCAGGACCTCGAGCAGCGGCTCGAGCGGGGCGGCGGCGGGCGGGTCTTGGTCGAACACCTCGTAGGCCTCGCGAGCCGTCACACCGGCGCAGACGGGCTTCACGAGCACGATAGGCGCGCCCGCAAGCGGCTCAAACGCCTCGCGCAGGCGGTCTCCCGCACCATCGCAATAAGCGAGCGCCCCGTACAGGAAAAAGGGAACATCGGCGCCAATGGAGCGAGCGATGGCATCGACGCGCTCATCCCTCGGGTTGATGCCCCATGCATGGCAGAGGCCCATGAGCGTCGCCGCGGCATCTGATGATGGGCCGCCCAACCCCGCACGCAGCGGAATATGCTTCTCGATCACGATTTCAAACGATGACTCTCGCCTAAACGCCTCTCCCAAGGCACAAGCCGCCCGGTAGGCGGTATTATGCTCCATGGGAAAATCCGCCTCGGGAACGGTGCGCACCGTAAGGCGCTCTGCCGGCGCAAGCGTCACAACATCTGCTAGGCTCGTCGCTGCCATGACCGAATCGACGCGATGATAGCCCCGGTCGTCTCGCTGCGTGTGAACGCCGAGGTACAGGTTAACCTTCGCGGGCGCGGTAACGACAAGCGCCCCTTTGGATTCGTCGGACGCGCTAGTGCTCATCGGACTGGTTGCCGAGCGGCGTGAAGATATGCTCCCCCGATTCCGGATCGAAGAGCTCGACCGTTCCGGTGAGCACGTCGACGTACTGGTAACTCTGGCGCGAGGTGCGGCCACGACGCTCATTCACCTCGACGATGAACACAGCGGGGTGAACGGTCTTGACCGTGCCCATGCGCTCGATAACGCGTGTGCGCCCCATGTTGGCCTTGACCTTCACGCGCTCGCCCACCATCTGCGCAAGCTTGTCTTTGATTTCGTCGACGTGGTTGACCTCGAGCTCGTCCATTACTATGCCTCCCGTAATGCGCCGAAAATCGGCACAGTACTCCCAAGTTAGTCAAAACTGATTCAGTATAGCAGCGCGAATAGCTCGCTAAAACCCCCGGTACAGGAACGTCACATACCGGTTGATGGCCCGCCCACGCCCGGCCGCACCATGCAGATGGCAGCACCGGGTTGGCGGCGGCACCGTGAAGGAAGCAGCGTCGGGTTGATAGCGGCGCCATGAAGGGGGCAGCACCGGGCTGGCAGCGGTACCGCGAAGGGGGCAACTCCGGGCAAGGAGGGCACTTCTCAAGCCCTCGACGCGTATGATCCGCCGCACCAACCCGGCGCGCCGAGAAAAGGTGTACATGAGCGTCACGAAAAGCCTCATTTCAAGCTTTTTTTGACGCTCGTGTACACCTTTTGGAACGAGCCGGGTGTATCGCTGGCCTACTAGGGCTGGCGAGATGAATGAGTGCATGTTCGCGGGGCGGAGAGAGCAGCGTCACGCTCAGAACGAGCGCCGCTACCGAGCAGGGGCACGCTACAGCGCGCGTAGCCTAGCAGGCACGCCGTAGCGCATCGGCGCCAAGCAGGAGGATGCTATAGCGCATCGGTGTCGAGCACGATGGTGAAAGGCCCGTCGTTTACAAGCTCCACCTGCATGTTCGCGCCAAACGTTCCCGTGGCAACGCGCGAGACATCTTGGCGTGCCAGCTGCACGAAGTACTCGTAGAGCTCGTTTGCGTGCGCTGGGTCGCCCGCCGCGGTGAACGAGGGCCGGCGCCCGCGGCGGCAATCCGCAAAGAGTGTGAACTGCGACACCACGAGCACCTCGCCACCTACATCGTCAATGGAACGGTTGGTTTTACCATCCTCGTCTTCCATAATGCGCAGGCCGAATAGCTTCTTCCAGAGACGGTCTGCCTCCGCGCGCGTGTCGTCGGCACCAACGCCAAGAAGGACGAGGTACCCTTGGCCGATGCTGCCGGTTACCTCGCCGTCGATGGTGACACTCGCCCGTGTAACGCGCTGAACAACCGCTCTCATCGCACACCCTCCTCCGGGGTAGCAGTCTGCGGGGGAGACGCGCTCGGCATCCTCGACCGGAGCGGCTACTCCCTCATCCGCCAGCGCAGAGGCATCGCGCCGGGCGCTGAGTTTAGCGCACAGGTCTTCGAGCGCATGGAAGCGGTGGCTGATGGCGTTCTTCTCTTCTGGCGTGAGCTCGGCCATGGTCTTGCCCGGCGTGTCATCGGGCAGGAAGAGCGGGTCGTAGCCAAACCCGTGTGTGCCGCGCTCGGCATGGCCCACCACGCCCTCGCAGGTACCCTCGCCCATGGTGACGAGACCGTCGGGCTCGATGAAGGCAATCGAGCTCACGAAGCGCGCCGTGCGCGCAGCATCCTCAACTCCCTCTAGCTTGGCAAGAAGCTTGGCATTGTTGGCGGCATCGTCGCCGTGCACACCGGCATAGCGCGCCGAATAGACGCCTGGTTCACCGCCGAGCGCATCGACCATGAGGCCCGAATCGTCTGCAACTGCCGTGAGGCCCGTCGCCGCCACGGCCGCCTCCGCCTTGATGATGGCGTTCTCCGCAAAAGTGGTGCCCGTTTCTTCCGGGTCCTCGAAATCCCCGAGCTGAGAAAGCGCTACGAACGTCATCTCCGGAAGCGCGCGCCCCAAGATTTCCTCGATCTCGACGAGCTTATGCGCATTCCCCGTGGCAACGACCACCGTCCGCGCCGGATCGAGCGCAGCCGCATCAATCTTTTCTAACGCCATGAGAACTTCTTCCTCTCCTAACGCGCTGTGATAAAACCGCTTGCCTACGAACCGCGCCTGCCGGAGGTTCCGTATGTTTCCCAGGCAAACGTCCTCGCCGCGGCAAACGTTATCGAACATCCTACGGAACGGTCCGCCGCATATCATCCCGTGCTCAAACATTCTCGTCGCATCGGCAAAGCCGATGCTCCTGCGAAACTGCGCGCGGGACGATATGCGGCGGCCCTAGAGGGGCAATCGGATGTTTGCGTGGAAACTTCTGATTGCCCATAAGGGAATCCTAGGAGCACTCTCGGCTAGTCCTCGTCCCGAAACGCCGTAACCTGGTTCTGGAGCCCAATCAACTTCTCAATACCCTTATCGCCCAGATCGAGCAGCCTTCCGAGCCGCGCCCGATCGAATGGCGTGCGCTCGCCCGTGCCCTGAATCTCGACGATCTCTCCCGTGTCGGTCGCCACGAGGTTCATGTCCACCTCAGCGCGAGAATCCTCGCGGTAATCGAGGTCGAGCAGCTCGCAGCCATCAACCACGCCCATCGAAACCGCGGCAACCTGGCCCGTAAGCGGCAGACGCGCGATCTTTCCAGCCTCGACCCACGCCATGAGGGCATCGTGCAGCGCCACCCAAGCGCCGGTCACCGCCGCGGTACGCGTACCGCCGTCTGCCTGAATTACATCGCAGTCCACCGTAACCGTATACTCGCCGAGGGCGCGAAGGTTGGTAACGGTGCGCAAGCTTCGGCCGATGAGACGCTCGATCTCCATCGAGCGGCCCTTGCGGCTCGCCCGCTCGCGCGGCACACGCCGGCCCGTCGAGGCGGGAAGCATCGCGTACTCCGCCGTAACCCACCCGGCGCGGCTCGCACGGCGCCAACCGGGCACGCCCTCCTCGATCGTCGCCGCGCAGAGCACACGGGTATCGCCGAACTCCACGAGGCACGACCCCAGCGCGTGCTTGAGCACCTCGCGGGTAAGCGCAACTTCGCGCATCTCGTCCATCGCGCGGCCGTTCGCGCGATCGATCTCCATATAATCCAAGGTTTCCTCCCCATCGTATCTCACTATGGCAAGAACCGGCCGTGCCGGCTCCCGTATGACAGGTTCCGCGGGCTGGCGGCAAACCGCTCGCTGCCGAGTGGCCGACCGTCCCCGCGCCCTGCCGATCATCCTCGCAGCCCAGCGGCAGGTCGCCCCGGGGCCTGCGGGCCCCGCAGCCTCACGACAGACCCCACAGCGGGCGGGCCACAAGGCCTAGCGGCGGTACATCTCCTCAAGCTCGCCAAGGTCTACATGCACGATGCTCTTGAGCGGTTGCCCGAAGATGAAGCTTCCCGCCGCCGCGAACTCGGCAATGTTATCCGAGGTTGTTGCAAATCGGTGCTGAGGCTCCACATCGGCCGCGGCAAGCTGCCCGCGGCGGCGCAGGATGTCTTTGAGCTCGCGCGTGGTCTCCTCCGCAGACGACACCACCCGCACGCTCGTGCCAAGCGCATGGCGGATGGGCCCTGCAAGCAGCGGAAAATGCGTGCAGCCGAGCACCACGGTGTCCACCTCGGTATCGGCGATCGGCGAGAGCGTCCTCGCTACCTCGAAACGAATCTCGGGGGTATCGAAGATGTCGCCGTCTTCGAGCCAACGCTCCTGCAGATGCGCGCCCGTGGCCAGCTCGCGCTCGACGATGTTCACGAAGCTTGGAGCGGGGCACCCGTATACGTCCACGCCCGCATCGAGACTCTGGATGGCTCGCGTGTATGCGCCCGACCGCACCGTGAGCTCCGTGGCGAGCACGCCCACCTTCCGCGTGCGCGTCGTGTTGATAGCCGCCCGCGCGCCCGGAGCAATCACGCCGATCACGGGAACGTCGAGCGTCTGCTGCGCCACGGTGAGCGCCGCCGCGGTCGCGGTATTGCAGGCGATCACGATGATCTTGACATCATGCGCCTCGAGCCAGCGCCCCGCTTGCAGAGCGAAGGTACGCACCTCGTTCTCCGAGCGCGGTCCATAGGGGCAGCGCTTCGTATCGCCCACGTAGTAAATCGATTCGTGGGAGAGCGACGTCGCAATCGATCGCGCAACGGTGAGCCCACCCAAGCCCGAGTCGAAAACGCCAATCGGGCGGTTATCGTAGGCGAGGGGGCTGACGCAGCGGTCATCCATCACATCCGCCTCCCCTGCGCCTCCAGCAGGCAGCGCATGGCGTTCACCCAGCCATCAACGATGCGTCCGCGCGCCACCACGGTCTCGGGGTGCTTCTCAAGGAGAGCATCGGCATGCGGGTCGGCCAGCGCATTCTCCACCATGATGAACTGCGCCACGGCGTCTGCCATGAGGAAATCGGACGACGAATCGCCGATAGCGAGCGTCTCGGCGCGGTCGATACCGCGAAGCTCGCAGAAGCGTTCGATGGCACGCCCCTTGCCCAAGCCCTTCGGCATGATGTTGAACGCACGGCCGCGCACCCCTTCAGGCAGATGGAGCGTTGTGGGCGCTGAGATGTAGTTAAGAAAACCGTTGTCGCCCCAGTCGAGCGCCATGCCCGAGGCGTCGAGCAGCGCGATCGCCTCCTCGTCTGGCACCTCGCCGCGCAAGCCGATGGTAACCTCGCGATGCTTATAGCCGTTCGACATGTCGTTATGGAATTCGATGAGCCCCGGCCAGCGCGAGATGAACTGGTCGCAAAGCCCGGTCTGCTCGATAACCTCATGCGGCGTGAGGCCGCAGGAAGGGTCGTAGTCCATCTCCGCCGTGAAGTACTCCCAGGTATCATGCGGGCGATCGATCATGATGATGCCGCCCATCTCACCGATGTACGAGGTGAGGCCGAGCACGCGCGAATCCTCGTGCAGCATGGAGCGGTTCCGGCCTGAGCACGGGATGACCTCGATGCCCGCCTGCTTGAGCGCGATGAGCGTCTCCACGAAGGCGCAGCTTGGTTCGCCCGCTGCGTTTGCGAGCACCGTGGAGCCAGGCCCCATCATCGTGCCGTCAAGGTCTGTGAACACATAGCGCACGCGAGCAAGGCGCTCGCGCAGGGCCTCATCGGTCTTTTCGCCGTTGAGAGCCTCGGGCAGATAGGTAATCGGCATGCATCCTCCGCTTTGATCGTGGCTTGCGCGCAAATGCAATTGCGGTTTGTCCCTATCATAAGATATGTCCCGTTGCCGTCAGCGAGCGAATTCGGCTATACTCAGACTCCACGGGCGATTGGCGCAACGGTTAGCGCAGGTGCTTTACACGCACAAGGCTGGGGGTTCGAATCCCTCATCGCCCACCATAGTTTTTGTTGACCCTGCACACGCGGGGTCTTTTCATTTTCATGCCCATCACAGAGGGATTCGAACCCGCAGGGTCGCGAGCTGCGCAAAGCGCGCGAGCGTCTTTGCCAGCACGCGACGCAAGGCGGCAAAGCCGCCGCAGCGATCCGGGGCTGTTGATAAAACGAACCGGGTTCGTTTTATCAACAGCTCAAAACGGAGGTGAGGATCTGGGCAAGCTCGTCCACATTCTCCTTCGTGCAGATAAGCGGCGGCAGGAAGCGAAGGGTGTGGGCGCCCGTCGCGTTGATAACCACTCCCGCTTCGAGAGCGGCGGTCACCACGTCGTGCGCATCCCCCGCACCCTCGTCCAAATCACAGCCGAGCATGAGGCCCGCGCCGCGCACCTCGACCACGTGCGGCACCTTCGCGAGCTGCTCGGCCATATAGGCGCCAACCTCGGCCGCCTTGCCAGCATACCCACCAATTACGAGCTCGCAGAGCGTAGACTCGGCAGCGGCCACGGCAAGACAGCTCCCGCCGAAGGTCGAGCCGTGATCGCCCGGCTTGAAGGCGTCCGCCACCTCCGCGCGTGCCACGCATGCGCCAGCCGGCACACCGCCCGCGATGCCCTTCGCCAGGCTCATGATATCCGGCACCACGTCCGCGTGCTGGATTGCGAACGGCTTCCCTGTGCGGAACACGCCCGCCTGAACCTCGTCGGAGATGAGCACGCCGCCCACCTCGTGCACAAGGCGCGCCGCCTCTTGGACGAATGCCGCATCGAGCGGGTGCACGCCGCTTTCACCCTGAATGGGCTCGAGCATGACGGCGCAGATCTCGCCTTCAAGCTGGGCAAAACCTCGCGCAGCTCATCGATGTCATTGGGCGTGCACGCCACGAACCCGCCCGGGAGCGGACGGAAGGTGTCCTGCAGGCGATTTTGCATGGTGGCGGCAAGCGTCTCGAGCGTGCGGCCGTGGAAGCCGCCGCGCAGGCACACGATCGTGTTCCCGCCGTTGCCGCACCGCTTGGCATACAGGCGCGCAAGCTTCATGGAGCACTCGTTGGCCTCGGCTCCCGAATTGGAGAAGAAGGTTTTCCAAACCTGCTCGCCCTCTTGCGGGGCAGCAGCGGCACGCACGGCCTCGGCGTCGCCCTCGGCGATAGCACGGGCAAGCACACCGGCGCCCGCAAGATCGTCGTTAGCAAGCTTGGAAAGCAGCGCCGCGACCTCGCCGCGATGCTCAATGTAGAAGTAATTCGATACGTGCATGAGCTCTGTGGCCTGGCGCTCAACCGCACCGACCACAGCTGGGTGCCCATGGCCCAGGCAGCATACCCCGATACCCGCCAGGAAGTCGAGGTATTCGCGGCCCTCGGCGTCCTTGAGCGTCATGCCGGAGCCTTCCACGAACTCCACCTGGCTCCTGCCGTATGTATGCATCACGAACTCGTTATCGAGCGCGCGCTCTTGATCGAATGTCATCGTCTTCTTCCTCTCCATTGCCTGGTGTTTCTCTCCGCCTAGCGCGACTCGGCGTCCTCATCCGTCTCTGCCAAGCGCGACGCGAATACGCCGAGCGGGTGGGGATGCCGGTCCTGCTCGTACGACTCCATCGTGGAATGCATCACGGTGCCCAAGCCGGTGTCGGTCAGGAGCTCGAGCAGCAGCGAATGCGGCGTGGTGCCGTTGATGATATGCGCACGGAACACCCCACCGCGCAGCGCTCCCACGCACGATTGCAGCTTGGGAATCATGCCCTTGTCGATGTCGCCGCGTGCGAGCAGCGCCTCGGTCTCCTCGAGCGTGAGGTTCGAGATGAGCGAGCTCTTATCAGAGAAATCCTCGTAGAGGCCGTCGACATCCGTGAGGTAGATGATCTTGTGCGCGTGCACGGCCTTAGCGACGGCCCCCGCCGCAACGTCGGCGTTGATGTTGAAGAAGCCGCCGTCCTCCCCCTGTGCAACGGTCGCGACCACCGGGATATAGTCGTTATCCATGAGGCTCTCGAGGTAGTCGGCGTTGACGCGCGTAACACGCCCCACGCGGCCCAGGCCGGGATCGAGCTGCTCGGCAACGATCGTGCCCGCGTCGCTCCCCGAAACGCCCACCGCGACGTTGCCGTGCTGGCTGATGGCTGCCACGAGCTCCTGGTTCACCTTGCCCACAAGAACCTCGCGCACGATCTCCATCGCTTCCGGCGTGGTCACGCGCTGGCCATCCTTGAACTCCACGGGAAGGTCGTAGTGCTTGAGCGCCTCGTTGATAGCCGCGCCGCCGCCGTGAACGATCACGATGCGCGCGCCGATAATCTTGAGCAGCAGGATGTCGCTCATCACATCCGAACGCAGCTTAGCATCGACCATGGCAGCGCCGCCGTATTTGATCACGACCGTGCGGCCGGTGAGGCTCTTGATCCACGGCAGCGCCTCGAAGAGCAGCTGGGCGGTCTGGTCGCTATTGAGCGACGGCTTGGCATCGCGTGCGTACTTCATGCTCATCCTCCCATACGCCTGCGGGGCCCGGTCCGATCACCGGCCCGCGGTGGGTCAAAACAACCCCGTCCCAAAATGACCGGTTCACGAACGGTAGTCGGCGTTGATCGAAATGTAGTCGTGCGTGAAATCGCAGGTCCAGACCGTGGCTTGGGCATCGCCCGCGCCAAGATCCGCCGCGATGACGATCTCCGGCGCCTCGAACCGGCGCAGCGCCTCGTCCTCATCGAACGGCACCGTGAGACCGCCCCGGCACACGGGGATGTCCATGATGTCGATATCGACGTCCTCCTGGTTGAAAGCCACGCCGCACTTACCGAGCGCAGCCGCCACGCGGCCCCAGTTGCAGTCGTGGCCGGCCACGGCGGTCTTCACGAGCGGCGAGTTCGCGACCGCGCGGGCAGCGGTATCGGCATCCTGCGGCGTAGCGGCACCCGAAACCGTAACGGTCACGAGCTTCGTAGACCCCTCGCCATCGGCGGCGATGCCACGGGCGAGCGCCTCGCACACCACATAGATGGCGCGCTCGAGCTCTTGGTAGGCATCGCTGCCCTCGTCGATGGGATCGAGCATCGGCGCAGCCTTGCCCGAGGCGAACATGATGCACGTATCGTTCGTCGAGGTGTCGGAATCGACCGTCACCCTGTTGAACGTCTGGTCCACGGCGGAGCGCAGCAAGCCGTGAAGGGTTTCCGGCCGCACCGGAGCATCGGTGGTGATGAGCGCGATCATGGTTGCCATGTTGGGCATGATCATGCCCGAGCCCTTGCAGCAGCCACCCACCGTGAACGTGCTGCCCAAATAGCCCGCAGCCTGACTCTCGTAGGTGACGGCGTACTCCTTGGGGTGCGTGTCGGTCGTCATGATCGCAAGGGCCGCATCGGAGCCGCCCGCGCGGGAGAGCGCATCGGCAGCAGCGGGAATACCCTCTTCAAAGGGTTCGATGTCGAGAATCTGGCCGATGACACCCGTAGACGACACGAGCACCTGCTCGGGCTCGCAGCCCAGCACCTGGGAAGCGATGTCACAGGTCTCGTGAGCGGCAGCGATGCCGGCTCCTCCCGTCGCTGCGTTGGCGTTACCTGAGTTCACCACGACGCCGCGAGCCATGCCGTAGCCCACACCGCCCAGATGGGCACGGCTCACCGTAACCGGGGCCGCGCAAAAGCGGTTCTGGGTGAAGGTGCCCGCGACCGGGCACACCTCGTCGGCAACGAGGAGCGCCATGTCGAGGCGCTTCGGGTCTTTGCGGAAGCCCGCATGAACGCCTGCTGCCATGAAGCCCTGCGCGCTCGTCACGCCACCGTTGGGCACTGCGCGAATCCTCGCATCAAACTCATCGATATTCATAGGTCCATCCCTTTTGGTCCAGCTTCTACTTCGTCACAGTGTACCGAGCCGCGGCACCAGGGGCAACGACGGAAACCACGCCCTTTGCGCCGACGGCACGCCTGCTACTTGCACCGGCAGCGTGCCTGCTACACCGGCAGCGCAACCAAAGGAAGGCCTCGTCGCTCGTCGAGCCCGAAGACGATGTTGGCGCACTGGACCGCCTGGCCCGCAGCGCCCTTGCAGAGATTGTCGATCGCGCCGATAGCGATGAGCGCCGACGCCTCGTGGTTCACCGCCAGGCCGATCTGGCATGCGTTGCTGCCCGCCACCGACGACGTCTTGGGCACCTGGCCGGCGTCGAGTACGCGAACGAAGGGCCGCCCCTCATAGAAGCTGCGATAGGCGCTCACGGCCTCCTCGGCGGTGAGGCTCGCAGCAGACGGCGCGAGCGGCAAGGTGACGGTGGAGAGCAGGCCGCGCTTGAGCGGTGCCAGATGCGGCGTGAAGACCACACGCCCTGCCAGGCCGAGAATCTGCTCGATCTCGGGCGTATGGCGGTGGCGGCATACGTTGTAGGCCTCGACGTTCTCGTCGGCGCTGCAGTAGTGCGTGCGCGCGTTCGCCGACTTGCCCGCACCCGTGACACCCGAGATGGCATCGACCACCACGGGGCCGCCTTCCGCAACCCAGCCCATGCGCACCGCAGGTGCGGCGGCAAGCGATGTTGCCGTGGGAAAGCATCCCGCGCACGCCACGAGCGCGGGCGCGCCCGCTGCATGGCGCTCCGCCGCGCGATCGAGGTCTTCGGTAAAGAGCTCAGGAAGGCCGAAGGCACGGTCCTGCAGAAGCTCGGGCGAGGTGTGGGAGACGCCGTACCAGCGCTCATAGGTCCCAGGATCGCTCAGGCGATAATCTGCCGAGAGGTCGATCACCGTCACGCCGGCATCCAGAAGCCCCGGTGCCGCAGCGAGCGCAGCCGTATGGGGAACGGCGAGGAACACCGCATCGCATGTGGTGAGCACGGGGTCGTCGTGCGTGGAGAAGACGAGGTCGCCGGCGCCTTCTACCGCGGCAAACGCAGGGTAGACGCTGCCAAGCGCCTGCCCTGCATCGGCATTGGACGTAATCGCCCGAAGCTCGAAATCCGGGTGCCCGAGCAGGATGCGCGCAAGCTCCACACCCGCATACCCTGCCGCTCCGACGATGCCCACCGTGTACGCCATAACTCCCCCGCAATCAAATCATGCAGAATACTGCATTCGAAAATCTTTCTTATGCAATAGCATGAAAGAGTATCACGATTGAGCGTGCGGAGTTATCCGTTAACCCCCTTGAAACCTTCTGGCAGCGCCGCAGATGGAAGCGCGGGGCGCCGTCGCGGCAACGCTATTCCGCGCAGGGCCCGCAGCGGCAACGCTATTCCGCGCAGGGCACCGTCGCGGTAGCGCTACTCAGCGCCGAGTGCCGCCATGGTGATGTAGTTGTACGGCTGGTTGAAATGCGGCAGGAAGAAGATATCGAGCAGCTTGAGCTTGTCGATGGTCACGCCCTCCTCGATGGCGAGCGAGAACAGGTGAATGGCCATCGAGACGTCGTATTCGGAGGCGAGCTGCGCTCCCACCACGCGGCGGCTACCACGCTCGTAAACGATGCGAATCTTGACCTGCGCGTTCTCGCGCATGAATGCAGGGCGCTGGAGGTCTTCGAAATCGGTATAGAGCACCTCTAGCCCCGCCTTCTCGGCCGCACGGACCGAAAGGCCGGTAGAGCAGAGGTTCAGGCCCATAACGGAGATCGCGTTGGAGCCCTGCACGCCGATGGACTCGAGCGACGTGCCGCCGATGTTGTGGCCGGCAACGATGCCCGAGCGCACGGCATTGGTCGCGAGCGCGATGTAGGTAGTCGCGTGCAACGCGTTCGAGTAGACGGTCGCGCAATCGCCGATGGCGTAGACGTCCGGGTCGCTCGTCTGCTGGTGACGGTCGACCAGATAGGCGCCGTTGTCAAAAAGCTCAAGATGGTCGCGACCGAGCGCGTTGTTCGGAATGAAACCGATGGCGTTCACCACGAGGTCAGCAGGATAGCTGCCCTGCTCGGTGGTAATGGAGCGCACATGCCCCGTCTCGTCCCCCATGTAAGCGCAGACGGCCTCGCCAAAATGGCACTCGATCCCACCCTGGGCAAGGCGCTCGTCCATGAGAGCGGCGAACTCGGGATCGTAGTAGCTTGCAAGCGACGTGGGGGCAATGTCGAAGATGCGCACGTTCTTGCCACGGCGCTTGGCAGCCTCAGCGATCTCGACGCCGATATACCCAGCGCCCACCACCGCGACGTCTTCCACGGAATCGTCGGAAATCTGGCGATCAACCTCCTGGCCCTCTTGGAAGAGCTTGAGGAAATTGATGCCCGCGAGGTCGTGGCCGGGCAGCTGGGGCGCAATCGGGAGCGAGCCGGTTGCCAGTACGAGCTTGTCGTACTTGATCGTAAAGTCGGCACCCGTGCGCGGATGGCAGCTCACCAGATGAGCGTCGAAATCAATGCTCGTGACCTCGGTCTCCATAAATACCTGGGCACCCTTGGCCTCAAATGCATCCTTGTTGGTATAGAAGAGCTTGTCGACGGAATCGATCTGGCGGCCCACCCAAAGCGCGGTACCGCAGCCGAGATAGCTCAAGTTGGTGTTACGGTCGATCATCACCACTTCTTGATCGGGATAGGTGTCGAGCAGCGTGTTGGCGGCAGCGATTCCGGCGTGGTTGGCTCCAACGATGACGGTCTTCATCTCATTCCCCTCTCTCGCGCTGGTTTAGCGCAGCTTGGATGTGCGAGGCTATTCGGTAGTTCGACCATATCGAAAATATGTTGCTTAAACAATATCAATTCTGTAAACGGCCCATACGCGCTCGGTAATAGGACGTGCGGCGGCGCGCGTGGCAGCGCCTCGATCGCCACCGGACGAGAGCCCCATGCGCCCGACGCAAGCCCCATGCGCCCGACAACGGATGGTTGAGCGCGCGTCCTTATCGCTCAGCGAACTCCTTGATCTGGCGAAGCATGCGCATGGCCTCTTGCCTTCCCGCTATGTAGAGCTCGAGAAGCTTCGACGCGTCGCGTTCAACGTGCCCTACCGTTACCGGGTGAGGCGGCGCGACCACGAGAGCCCGCCCCTCGCGCTCGTAGGCCCAGATATGCTCGCGCTGCTCGTTGTAGCGCTCATGGCGTGTGGAGAGGGCATCGAGCAGATAGGGATAGGCGGCATAGCGGGCGCGTGCTGCGGGCATGAGCTCGTACGGAGACTTGCGGTAGCCTCGATGCTGGGTGAGCACCACAATCGCGCGGTCATACCCCTCCTCCTCGAGCACGTGCTCGATAGGCACGGAATCGGCCACGCCGCCGTCGAGGTAGAGGCTGCCGTTAAGCTCAACGGGCTGTGTGACCAGAGGAAGCGAGGTTGAGGCGCGCACCACATCGATGTCGAGCGAGGCGTCTTGCACCTCGGGGTACTCGGCCGTACCGAACATGATGTTCGTGACGGTGGCGAAAAGCTTCATGGGATTTGCGCGATACGCCTCGTTGTCAAAGGGGTCGATGCGATCTTGAACATCGAAGAGCAGGAAGTCGTACCCGATCAAGCTTCCGTTCGCCGCAAGCGCGCGCGACCCCACGTAGCGCTGATCATCACAGAACGCGAGGTTGATGCGGTTGACGCGCCCGATTTGACGCGATTTGTAGTTCAGCCCGTTCAACGCACCCGCAGACACACCGTAGCAGGCGGGAAGGTCGACACCCTGTTCGAGCATGACATCGATCACGCCCGCCGTGAACTGCCCGCGGAAGCTGCCGCCCTCGAGGATGAGCGCGCACGCGCCCGCTCCCGGCTTGGCAGAGCTCGTTCCCGGCTTGGCCGAGGCCGCGGCCGGCTCACCGCATGTTGCGCCCGGCTCGGCAGAAGCCGCTCCCCCGCCTTGTCGCAAGCTATCGTGAGACTCTGCCTCGTATACGTCGGCTCCATGTACGTCTTGCTGCATTTCCGCACCCTTTTCTCATCGCATGCACCGCTGTGCTTCAGGCTCTTCTACCCCATTGGACCAGACATACGCCCGCATCTTGAATCTTTGGAAAAGCCGCTATCCGGCAAGAGGGTTCAGCCAGAGGGCTCGGTGGGGGAAGACCGGCAAGGTGAATCTACCCCGATAGGTGAATCTACCCCGATTTCATTAACAGGTGCTACGTCACCTCTGCGCGCGGGGCTCGAGACAAACTATCCGAAGGTGTGCCCTGCCGCTATGAATCGGTACCTGACCTATGCCATGGCAGGAACGGTCGGGCTCATCAGCGCATGGCTGCACGATGGCCGCTCGGAGCCGGTGGAAGAGATGAGATCTCTGCTTGGTCGCGTTATTCTGGGGGAGGCGCGAAACGGCTCTCTTCGAATGCAGGTGTCTACCGCACGTAGCCCGACCGTGCGCCCAACTTCGCCCACGTCTCAAGTTTCGCGAGCCTGCGCTGGCACACGTCTCGTACGAACGCTGCGGCGCTGCTGCCGAGGAGCGCCCTCCCGATCTATTTCAGCAACCAATCAACGAGACTGCGCTGCTCAATACCGTTATGGTCCGTCGCACCGATGCGGTCCAGGGTGAGCAGCGTCTTGGGGTAGGCGTCCCCCAGCAGCTCGAGCGGGCGCAGCTCGCGACGCAGCGTCGCCTCGTCCAGTACGGACAGCGCGACCTGATAGTAATGCGGCTTGCCCTCCCGCTCGGCAACGAAGTCGATCTCCAGATCCCCCACACGCCCTACGCGCACCGTGTGGTAGCGCCGCAGCAGCTCTAGATACACGACATTTTCCACGCGATGCCCGAGGTCGCTGCCGTCGCGTCCGAGCAGCAGATGTCTGAAGCCGAGGTCGCCGAGGTAGTACTTGCCCCCCTGCTGCAGCAGGCGCCGACCCTTGGCGTCATAGGGCTCGGCCTTGAAGATGAGGTAGCACTCCACGAGCGCGTTGAGGTACTCGCTGACGGTGGTCGGGGAGACTTTTGAGCCGTTTGCCGTCAGCGTGTCCGCGACCGTTTTGAGCGAGAAGCGATTCCCCACGTTATCGGCGAGAAAGGCGAGAAGCGCGCGCAGGACCGGCATGCTGATGCGGGGTGCCGCGTCGCCACGTCTTTGACGAGGACGGTGTTGAGCACACCGTCAAGGTACTCGGACACGTCCTCGGCGGGCAGTAGGGAGGCGTACGGCATGCCCCCCAGCGAGAGATAGCGGTTGAGCAGCTCGGTGTCGTCCGCGCCGTCCGTAAAGGCGGCGCGGGCGCCACGATACTCCGCGAACGAGAGCGGCAGGAGCCGGAACTCAACATAACGGCCGGTAAGCAGCGTGGCAAGCTCGCTCGAGAGCAGATCGGAGTTCGAGCCGGTGACGTAGACATCGCAGTCCTCGCGCGCATACAGCGCGTCGACCGCTCGTTCAAAGCCCTTGACGCGCTGGGGCTCGTCGATAAACACGTAGCAGCTCGGGGAGCTGATGCGGGCGACGACGTAATCGTAGAGCTCCTGCGGCGTGGTGGGGGCGGCAAAGCCCAGGCGCTCAAGATCAACCGAGACGATTGACCTCTCGTTCACGCCGGATTCGACAAGGGCTCGCTGGACCAGTTTGAGCGCGGTCGACTTACCGCAACGCCTCAGGCCGGTCACCACTTTGATGACGTCACGGTCCTTCCAGTGGAGAAGCCATTCGGTTGCCTGGGGGCGCGGGACGATGACTTGCTGGTTTATCATGGGCGAGTCCAATCTATCCAACCAAATGGATAAGCTAAGGAAGCATCTTAATTTTATCCATTTATCTAGATGAATATCGGTTAATTGGTAAATCTATCCAACAAACTGGATGTATTGAGGCATGGAATCAGCTTTACGGCGCATCACGCATCACCTACGTGTATTGCTCTGACATACTTCCAGAGGAGTAGCGCGGAGCTCGCTGAGCTGGCCGAAGTGCCGATAAGAGCCATGCGGCCCTGCCGCGAGCGGGGCGGCACCTGCGCCGAGATCGGCAGGGAGCTGGGCGTCGACCATGGCAGCATATCCAACCGGATCGGGAGGGCCGGCTCCGCGGGCGCAGGTGCCCGTCGAGGTACAGCCCAAAAAGCCAAGACGGATATGAACGGCTGACCGGAGCGAAGCCTTTACATCGCAAAACTCGACTCGATATGGCGCGCGAAATAAAAAAGCAGGTAGATAACGCTATCTACCTGCTACAGCAGTTGGTGGAGGCGCGGAGAATCGAACTCCGGTCCACGAAAGCCCCCTGATCGGCATCTCCAGGCTCAGTCACTGGTTTAATCTCGGATGCGTTGCGCGCAGTGACACGCTCGCGGCATCCCAACCGGTTCGGTCTTAGCCCGCGCCATACCGATTACGTGCGCGGGAGCATTCCCCTAACATGACACCGCGCCCGGGGCGGGGAATTCCCGGGTTTGGCGTGCCGCTAATTAATTAAGCAGCAAGAGCCAGCTGGGGCTCGTAAGAAGAATTCTTGTCAATTCATTTTGACAGTACCCCTGTTTAGCGTGGCGAGGAGACCACGGCCTGCTTCCTCTCTCAGAGCTATCGTGTCGAAACCAGTCGCCCCCGAAGGACGGTCTGGGCAAGCCGCATCGCAGGGGCGCACCGCGCCGGCATGCGAGCAGCCGCACTCGACCTGTCAAAGAACGCGCCGGACGCAGCTTGGAAAGCACGCGTTGTCCGGGTGAGTACTGTAGTGTACCACGCATGGGCCCCGCATATACCCCTGCCACGGCGAATTCAATGCTATGGGCAGCACGCATGCCGACCCCCGTCGCTGCGTCACATGCGTTCGCGGCGAGCACCTCGCTCCGTGCGCAGCAAGGCATCGACCAAGCGGTTATCGTCATCGTCGGGAGAACCAAGCGGCAAGCCGCACGCCTCAAAGAAGTGGCTGCCAGCAAACTGCCGTGCGCGGAACGAGTCGTGCTCACCGTCATCGAGATACCGCACACGGCTCCGACAATCCGTCGTGCCGCAGAATAACGGCCCATGGCTCCGAACGTAATCGATATAGAGCGGTTCATCGGACCAAAGCAGCACGCCTGCCATGTTCTCGAGTTCGTACGCCGTCGCGTACTCGCGCCAACGCGCCTCGCGATAGCGAACATAACGGTCGAGCACCGAAGCCATCCGCGTCACGCGCGCAAGCGTACTCGCCGCCGACATCACATCCATCTTGTCCGTAGCCGCAAGCCCACACGCCGTGCCCAACTCCGCGAGCGCGCCCTCGCGCTCCCTTCCCTCAAGAAGCACCGCCGGCACCGTGAGCTTCATCGACTCGTCCGGGAAAAGCTCAATCGCCGAATGCGGCATCATGTCCGCAAACGCCACCGACGCACGAAAGATGAGCGAGTCGTGCGCATGCTGGATATGGCAGCTGAACCCCTGCGCCCCGAAAGCTCGGCGCATGGCATCGGCGCGGGCGTTGATTACCTCGCGCGACGAGGTCTCCCGCGTGGAACCCGTTCGGAAGAGGTACAGATCGAACAACGGCACCGCAGACGAGAAGTAGACCGTTCGGCGGCAGAAATCGGTAATCTGCGCCGCACGACGCGTCGCCTTGTCGTAGAGCTCCACAAGCGCAGAGCCAGCAGCGGGCCCGGACGTCGAGCCCTCGCGAATCTCCACCACGCCATCGGCCACATAGGGCGGAAAAACGCCCTTCATCTACACGCACCACGACAACCCCCTGGTCGGGAGCGTCGGGATCGGCGATGAAGCGCACATCGAAGGGAGGCGCGGGAGAAACGTGCCTGCGGCACAGTTCCCCGATAAGCTGGCTGTAGTCCGCCGAAAGGCGCGGAACGGGACACACGGCATGATCGTCATCCGCGATGCCGATGACCAGCCACCCTCCCCGTGAATTAGCAAACGACGCGATGATCTTAGGGATCTTGCGCTTCACGCCCGCCGTGAGCGACTGCTTGAACTCGAGCACATAGCCCTCGTCCATATCGGCGAGCTGAGCAAGGTCGGCAAACGTCACGTTGGCCAAATCCTTAGGATTGCCTTGGTCGTCGGTAAACGGGCTGAACGTCATGCACACCGCCTCCTGCGCAGTCAGTCTTTCGACCGTTATACCCATGAAGCGCATGGGTGCCCCGCCACGATGAATGGTGAAGCTCATGTCGTTGACCGGGCGAACGAATGATGCTGGGCGCCGAGGAATCCGTCTTTCACAAACAAAGTGCGACTCATGGAGCAAAACGTGTACACGAGCGTCAAAAAATGCCCATTTTCGAGCTTTTCGTGACGCTCGTGTACACGTTTTTCATAGCAAAAAGCGGGCGGGACATCGTCCCACCCGCTTGAAAGCCGAGAATGCTTTGCCTGCCGGGCAGCCGGCGAGCCGCCCTTCGCTTGCCGGGTCGCAAACGGGCCGCTTTTGCCTACTGGCTGTCGAAAAACCTACGACAGCGCCTGGCGCAAGAGCTCGTTGAAGAGCTTGGGATTGCCCTGCCCCTTGCTCGCCCGCATGCATTGCCCAACGAGGAAGCCGAGTACCTTTTGGTTGCCGTCGCGATACTGCTGGGCCTGGTCGGGGCAGCTGGCAAGCACCTCGTCAACGTACGCCTGAAGCGCCCCGGTGTCGCTCACCTGGCGCATGCCGCGCTCGTCCACAATCTTTTCGGGGTCGTCGCCCGACTGGGCCATGGCCTCGAAGACCTCGTGTCCCTGGTTCGAGCTGATGGCATCCGAGGCAAGCAGCTTGGCGAGCGATGCCACCTGCGCGGGCTCGAGCCCCGATTCCGCAAGCGTGCAACCCGCGGCCCGAAGATGGGCAGGCAGCTCGTTCACGATGAGGTTCGCGACCGTCTGGGCCTCCTTGCCCGCCGCGACCGCGCCCGCTGCCGCCTCGAAGAACGCGGCGGTCTCGGGGTCGCCGGCAATCTGCTCGGCGTCGGCGCGCTTGATCCCGAAGTCGCGCTCGTAGCGATCGCGCTTGGCGTCCGGCAACTCGGGAATCTCCGCACGGCAATGCTCGATGAAGGCATCCGAAAGATCGAAGGGCGCAAGGTCGGGATCCGGGAAGAGCCGATAGTCGTCCGCCGTCTCCTTGGTGCGCATGACCACCGTGCGCTTGCGGCTGGGCTCCCAGTGGCGCGTCTCCTGGTAGATCTCGCCGCCCTCCTCGAGCACCTCCGCCTGGCGGCAGATCTCGTACGCAAGACCGTCGTGCAGCGCCTTGAAGGAGTTGAGGTTCTTGAGCTCGGTCTTCGTGCCCAGCTTGGAGCTGCCGCGGCGGCGCAGGCTCACGTTGCCATCGCAGCGCATGGAACCCTTCTCCATCGAGCAGTCCGAGATGCCGAGCGTAAGGAAGATACGGCGGAGCTTCTCCATGAAGAGGCGCGCCTCCTCCGGCGTGCGCAGGTCGGGCTCGGTGACGAGCTCGATGAGCGGCGTACCGCAGCGGTTGTAGTCGATAAGGCTCTCTGCCGCCCCACCGATGCGGCCCTCTTCACCGCCCACGTGCACCATCTTGGCGGCATCTTCCTCCATGTGAATGCGCAGGATTCGGATGGGGACGGTATAGGAGCCGTCCTCGTGGCGCACCGGGACCGCGAGGTTCGCGGTGTCGTACCCGCTCATGCCCGCCAGCGCCGATGTGGCCCCTTCTGCGGCCTCTTCTGGGACAGGGTCATTTTGGCTCATCGTCGACGTGGCGCCGGCACGATCAGGCCTAGCAAACGCGCCCGCCCCCGATGCCATGCCCTCGGGAAGGTCGCGAGACATCGCAGTCGAGAGGCCCACGGCGTTGGCGCTCGCGCTGGCCAGGCTCTCGGCCTCCGCATCTCCGAACGCACACTCCGGGCGCTCGGCGGCGCCGCGGCCGGTAACCTCCAGATCGAGCCTGCCATGCATGGCGAAGGCCACCGGGCCCTGCGTGGTCTGGAAGTTCTTCGCCATATCCGGATAGAAGTAATGTTTGCGGTAGAACATCGAATGCTTCTGGATCTCGCAGTTGGTGGCGAGGCCCGCTTTCACGATGTACTCGATCGCGCGCTCGTTGGGCACGGGGAGCGCCCCGGGCAGGCCCAGGCAGACCGGGCACACATTGGTGTTCGGTTCGTCGTCGTGGCCAATCTTGCAGCCGCAGAACATCTTGGTGTCGAGCGTCGTGAGCTCGGTATGAATCTCAAGACCGATTACGGCCTCCCAGTCCTTCAGAACCTCGCTGAGTTCCTTCATGCGAGCTCACCTCCCTTCCCAGCGAATGCGGGCGCACAGGGCGCCCCGAGTCGGCCACCGCGCTCCGCATCGGCAACCCCCGCGCCCCATGCGCCCGGCGTGGCAGCCACCGCACGCTCGAGCGCAGAGCCGAACGTGATGAGCCGCTCGTCCTTAAATGCCGGTGCCACGAGCTGCGCGGCAACCGGCAGGCCAGATTCCTCGCCCACACCCAAAGGAACGGTCATGCCGCCGTTTCCCGCGATGTTGATCGAGATGGTATACATATCGGAGAGGTACATCTGCGTGGGGTCGCTGATCTCGCCATGCTTGAACGCGGTGCGCGGCGCCGCGGGCATCAGGATGACGTCGACCTGCTCGTACGCGCGGGCGTAGTCCTCGGTGATGAGCGTGCGCGCCTTCTGGGCAGCGTAATAGTACTTGTCGTAGATGCCGCTGGAGAGCAGGTACGCTCCGAGCATCTGGCGACGCTTGGCCTCCGCGCCGAAGCCGTGCGCGCGGGAAAGGGAGCTCTGCGCCGCAAGCGTGGCACAGCCCGGCTCCTGGTAGCCGTAGCGCACGCCGTCGAAGCGAGCGAGATTGCTGAACGCCTCGGCCGGGCCGATCACGTAATAAGCGGCGATGGCAGCGTCGAGGTGCGGGAGGTCTACGTCCACGAGCTCAGCGCCCGCGGCCTCGAGGGCACGAGCCGCCTCCTCGACGGCATGACGCACCTCTGCTGTGAGGCCCTCGGCCTCCATGAACGCGGGGATGATGCCCACGCGCTTGCCAGCGATGCTCGCCCCCACATGCTCGGCAAAAACCGCCGGAACATCTTGCGCGGTGGAATCGAACGGATCGGAGCCGCCCGCCACGAGCGCATCCATGGCGAGCGCCACGTCCTCGACCGTGCGCCCGAAGGGCCCCACCTGGTCAAGCGAGCTGCCAAAGGCGACAACGCCATAACGGCTCACAGCGCCGTACGTGGGCTTCATGCCCACCACGCCGCAGAACGCCGCCGGCTGGCGGATGGAACCGCCCGTATCGGAGCCGAGCGCGATGGGCGTCATGCCCGCGGCAACCGAAGCCGCCGAGCCGCCCGACGAACCGCCCGGCACGCACGCGGTATTCCACGGGTTGTTCGTGGGGTGGAAAGCCGAGGTATCGGTCGAGGAGCCGAATGCGAACTCGTCCATGTTCGCCTTGCCCACGGGCACGCAGCCCGCGTCGAGCATGCGCTGGACACAGGTGGCGGTGTAGGGGCTCTCGTAGGTCTCGAGCATACGGGAGGCGCAGGTCGTGCGTGTGCCCGCGAGGTTCATGTTGTCCTTGATGGCGAACGGCACGCCCGCAAGCGGCGGCAAGGGCTCGCCCGCCGCGCGCGCAGCATCCACGCGTTTCGCGGCAGCCAGAGCGAGTTCGGGCGTGACCTGCAGGAACGCTTGAATCTGCGGGTCGCGAGCATCAACGGCGTCAAGCGCAGCCCGAGCGACCTCGACGGCGGAGTACTCGCCGGCGGCAATGCCCGCCGCGATCTGCGCAGCAGAGAGGGTGTCGATGACAGCCATTACTCCTCCTCCCCCAAGATCGAAGGCACGCGGAAGCTGCGGTCGCGCGCGCTGCCGGCATTATCGAGCGCCGCGTCGATGCCAAGCGCGCGCTCGGTATCCGGGATGTCGTCGCGCATGACGTTCGAAAGGCTCCCGATGGGATGGAACGTGGGGTCGATATCGGGCAGGTTATAGGCGAGCACGGGCTCGAGCATCGCGACGGCGTCGTTCAGGTAGGCGCACATCTCGGTAAGCTCGTCGCCCTCGAGCGCGATGCGCGCGTAGTCTGCGATACCGCGCACGTCGTCTTCGCTGAGTGCCATGAGCGCTCCTTCCGGTTGCATGAATGCGCTCTATTATACGTTGCCTCGGCGCAGCGGCCACCGTGGGCGCGCGTCGTCCCAAGTGGAAACACAGGGCGCGCGAGGCGGAGCCCTCGCAACCATGCTCGCGCTTCCATCAGCGGCTCGTGCCTCGAGCCCTTCCGAATATAAGTAAACGGGATTTGCGTTTAGTGTCCGTCATGCAGCCCCACGCCCGCCTGATGGGAGGCTCCTATGAACACCATGCAACTGAGCTGCTTTGTCGAGGTGGCCGCGCAGCTCTCGTTTTCCAAGGCGGCCGAGGCGCTCCACGTGTCGCAACCCACGGTGAGCCACCAGATCAAGGCGCTCGAAGACGAACTGGGCTGCGCGCTGCTCGTGCGAAGCACGCGCAGCGTCCGCCTCACGGACGACGGCCTTGCCTTTCTTGAATACGCAAACGACATCCTCGACCTTGCCGCGCGCGCCGAATGTCGCTTGAAACACAAACAGCGCCCGAGCTCGCAGCAGCTTCGCATCGGCGCGCAGCACAAACGGGCCACGCATCCTTAGCAGTGCCCACAGCATACTCTCTGCTGCGCACCGATTACCGCGCGCCGATTGCTCAACGAGCCCAGCAACCATATGTCACCATTCGGTTTCCCGCCAAACCGCACGGCGCGCGTGGCGTACACTCAGCGTTGACTGAACACGCAGCGGGGCCCCGCATCCCGCTCGCCACCGAGGAGGCTTCATGAACACCCAACGTATCGATCGCGTGCGCGCTAACTTGCAGGCACGCGACCTCGACCAGCTGCTTATCGTCGACCCGCTCTCCATCTGGTGGCTCACGGGCTACTACACCGAGCCGTACGAACGCCTGCTGGCACTCTACCTGCCCCGCACCGGCGTACCGACGCTCTTCGTAAACCGGCTCTTCCCCGATGCCTCAAACACGGGAGCGCGCATCGTCTCGCATTCCGATACGGACGACCCGATCCCCATGCTCTCGGCGGTCATCGACCCCACGCGCCCGCTGGGCGTCGATAAGGAGCTCTCCGCCCGCTGGCTCGTCCCGCTCATGCAGGCGGGGGCCGCACGCGCCTTCGTGCTCGCCTCGGATGCCGTCGACGACGCCCGCGCGATCAAAGACGCCCGCGAGCAGGAGCTCATGCGCGCCGCCTCCGCGGTAAACGACGAGGCCATGGCATGGCTCGTTGAGCAGGTTCGTCCCGGCGTTACCGAGCTTGCCATCGCCGAGGGCCTCCTTGGCACGTACCGGCGCCTGGGAGCCGAGGACCATTCGTTCTCACCCATTGTGAGCTTTGGCCCGAACGCCGCTGACCCGCACCATGAACCCGACGAAACGGCGCTCGCCGCGGGCGACATGGTGCTCTTCGACGTGGGTTGCAAGCGCGATTGGTACTGCTCGGACATGACGCGCACGTTCTTCACGGCCGAGCCCACCGAACACCAACGGGCCGTGTACGAGACGGTGCTTCGCGCCAATGAGGCAGCCGAGGCCATCGTGCGGCCCGGCGTCACCTTCGCCGAAATCGATCTCACCGCGCGGCGCATCATCGAAGACGCCGGCTGGGGCCCGCAGTTCAACCATCGCCTGGGCCACCAGATCGGTCTTCAAGATCATGAGCCCGGCGATGTCTCGGCCACGCACGATGAGCCGGTGCAGCCGGGCATGTGCTTCTCCATCGAGCCGGGTATCTACCTGCCGGGAGACCTGGGAGTTCGCATTGAAGACCTCGTCATCGTGACCGAGGACGGCTGCGAGGTGCTCAACCGCCACCCCAAGGGCGTGCAAATCATCGGTTAGCAGAGAAAGCCACAGGGCGCACAGCAAAAGAGGGCCCGCCCCGGACCGTGTCCGAGGCGGGCCCCCGCGCATGCAGCGTTGCAGCGTTTACGTTAGAAGTCAACGTCCACGTCGTTGTACACGCACTCGAGGAGCTTCTCCATCTCCTCGGGGGTCGGGGTGCGCGGGTTGGAGCCGGTGCAGGCGTCGCCGATGGCGTCGACAGCGATGCGGCTCTTCTTCTCCTCGAACTCGGCGTAGTCGATGATCGACTCGTCGGCCTTCACACCGCCCTTGCCGTAGTTCTTGATGCCCTGCGGGATGTCCAGCTTGTCGTTGAGGTCGCGGATCTCCTGCACGAGGGCGGCCACGAGCTCGTCCTCGGTCTCACCGGCGAGGTGCAGGACCTCCTTGGCGATGTAGGCGTAGCGGCTCTTGGCGCGGGCGTCCTTGGCGTTGAACTGGATGACCTTGCCGAGGTACATGGCGTTGGCGCAACCATGGATGATGTGGTCACCGGTGAAGGCAGCACCGGTCTTGTGCGCCATGGAGTGCACGATGCCGAGCAGGCCAGAGGAGAAGGCGATGCCGGCGATGCACTGGGCCTCGTGCATGTGCTGACGGGCCTCCTTGTCGCCCTGGTAGCTCTTGGGCAGCCACTCGACGATCTCGCGGATGGCGTGCAGCGCGTTGGCGTCGGTGAACATGGAGCCCGCGGTGGAGACGTAGGCCTCGATGGCGTGGGTCAGCGCGTCCATGCCGGTGGCTGCGGTGAGCTTGGGCGGCATGGAGGACATGAAGTCGGTGTCGTTCACCGCAATGCTGACCATGCAGTTGGGGTCTACCATGGCCATTTTGCTGTGGCGGACAGGGTCGGTGACGATGTAGAAGGAGGTGCACTCGCTGCCGGTACCGGCGGTGGTGTTCACCGCCACGATGGGCAGGCCGGGCTTGGAGGACTTGTTCTCGCCCTCGTACTGTTCCACGGTACCGCCGCAGGCCACCACGATGCTGGCTGCCTTAGCGGTATCGATGGCGCTGCCGCCGCCCAGGGCCACCAGCAGCTGCACCTGCAGGGTACGGGCTGCGGCAATGCAGTCGTTCACCACCTGTACGGTGGGGTTGGGCTGCACATTGTAGTACACGGCGTACTCCACACCGGCATCGGACAGTACCTGACCGACCCGGGCAGCGGCACCGGAATCATAGAGAAAGCGGTCCGTCACCAGCAAAGCACGGCGGATGCCCATCTTCTGAAGCTCCGGTCCCAGAAGACGGATGGCACCCTTTGCCAAAAAATGCTGGTCTTGACGGCGTTGATGCGTTCTGCCATGTGTTCACCCTCCGCTTACTGTGCCTGACCGCAGACGATCTGCACCGGGTCCCAAATGGAACAGGACGAGGAGGAATAGACGAAATCCACCTGACCCAGTGCTTCCACGGTCATGCCAGCGCGGATGGCAACGGCAATGGCGTTGATGCGGGCCGAAACATTCTTTTCTCCCCATGCCTGCGCACCCAGCACCTGACGGGTATTGGCCTCATACACCAGCTTGATGGTGATGCGGTGGGGGTTCGGGCAGATGCCCGGACGGTCGGTGCCGGTGGCCATTGCACTCTTGACCCGCAGACCGGCCTTGCGGGCCTCGGTCTCGGTCAGGCCGGTGCGGGCGATTTCCAGATCCGCCACCTTCAGGCTGCTGGTGCGCAGAGAGCCGTCGCGGCAGGCTGCGCAGTCGCCCACGGCATAGATATTGGGCACACTGGTGGCAAGGTCGGCACCAATGAGCACAGCGCCATTGGGTGCCAGCTGCGCCCCGGTACCGGCCAGCAGGCCGGTGTTGGGGGTAACGCCGATGGCTACCACGCAAAGGTCACAGGGGTAGGTGCCGCGGTTGGTCTGCACCTGCTCCACGAAGGTACGGCCTGGGAAGGAGCACACCTGCTCGCCCAGATTGAACTGCACGCCCTGCGCTTCCAGCTCCTTCTGGATCAGCTTGCTCACCTCAGGGTCAAACTGGGGCAAAAGCTGCTGCTCTTTTTCCAATGATACGCACATTGCGGCCCAGCTTGAGGAAGGACTTTGCGATCTCCAAACCGGCCCAGCTGCCGCCCAGGATCACGATGTCCCGCACATAGGGGGTGCGGACGAACTCCTTGAGGAAGATCAGATCTTCCACGGTCTTGAGGGTCTGCACGCCCACGCGGTCACTGCCGGGCACCTGCGGCACACGGTTGGAAGAACCGGTGGCCAGCACCAGCTTGTCAGTATGTGGTCTTCAAACACGGCGTCCAGGTGGCAAGATCACATACCGTCACCTTGCGGGCTGGCTGCGTCGATGCGCGCACCTCATGGCGCAGATGTGCGGTGATGCCCTGCGCGTTCAGCTCAGTCTCCTTGGCCTGAATGGCCTTGTTCAGGCTGTCCAGATCCTCGCACAGGTAATGGGGCAGGCCGCCGGTGCCGCAGGAGTAGAAGCCGCCTTTTTGCGTAGACGGTGATCTGCGCTCCGCGCTGGGCGGCGGCAAGTCTGGCGGCGGCG
>ENA-OQCL01000098-OQCL01000098.1-human-gut-metagenome-genome-assembly--contig:-NODE-98-length-47688-cov-5.164694_pt1 | contig 47688 bp, 44 predicted proteins | sample MGYA00242502_ERZ504586 | MGnify/ENA primary metagenome ERZ504586 (study PRJEB26092, sample SAMD00036316) | human gut metagenome | host: Homo sapiens | study: EMG produced TPA metagenomics assembly of... | reverse complement strand
CGCTCGTCCCAGTCGAGGGCGGCGAGTATATAAAGGAAGCGAAGATAGGCCGCGCGATAGCCGACGCCGACGTGATAATCTCGCTGACGCACTTCAAGGGCCACGAGATAACGGGCTTCGGCGGCGCGATTAAGAACCTCGGAATGGGCTCCGGCTCGCGCGGCGGCAAAATGGAGATGCACAGCGACGGCAAGCCCTCGGTCGACGAGGCCAAGTGCATCGGCTGCGGCCGCTGCGCCCGGAACTGCGCGCAGAAGGCGATAAGGATAATCGAGGGCAAGGCGCATATCGACCACGAAAAATGCGTAGGCTGCGGCCGCTGCATCGGCGCCTGTCCCTTCGACGCGGTGAAGCCGGACTGGGAGGGCTCGGAGACGGCCGTCTGCCGCAAGATGGCGGAGTATGCGAAAGCCGTAATAGACGGAAAGCCGAACTTCCACATCGCCGCCGTCGTGGACGTTTCGCCCTTCTGCGACTGCCACGCGGAGAACGACGCGGCGGTCGTGCCGAACATCGGCTTCTTCGCCTCGCACGACCCCGTCGCGCTCGACCAGGCCTGCGCCGACGCGGTGATGAAAGCCCCCGCCGTAGCGAACACCTACCTCGCCGACCAGATAAAGAAACGCGGAGCCGGCGCGGACCACTTCCACACGATCCACCCCGACACGCACTGGCAGGCGACGCTCGAGCACGCCGAGAAGATAGGCATCGGAACGCGCGAGTACGAGCTGAGGGAGATATAGCGGAAATCAGCTGAGAAAATAAAAACGCGGAGCACGCTTTTTCAGCGCGGCTCCGCGTATGTTCAGTTATCTGAATTTTTGGGATAACTGGCTGTTCTTTAAATGATTAAAAAATATTTAATATCAGCGTAATCGCGATTTCCTTCGCCTTCGCGCTCGTCGGCTCTTCCTCTTCGCACTCTCCGAGGTAGACGCAGAAGTATAATCTTTCGCCGCGAACCTCAGCGAAGCCTGTGAACCACGCGTCTACGGTCGTGTCGTAATCCTTGCCGAGGCCCGTTTTTCCGTAGATTTTCACGTTTTCGTCCTCGTATGTGAGCATCGCCTTTTTGAGCGCGGCTAGCGTGGAGGGCGAGTATTCCGAGCCGCCGCCGAATATCCTCTCCATAACTTCGGCCTGTTCGAGCGGCGATATTTTGAGCGACGATTCTATCCAGAAGCCTGTCAGCGCGCGGTTGTCGTCGTTTGTGTTCATGCGCCCCTCCCAGTCGGATATGTCGCAGTTGCCGTAGCGCAGGCGGTCGAGCTCCTTTTTCATCGTCTCTTCGCCTATTTCGTCCGTGACCTCGCGGAAGTACCAGACGCACGAGCTGCGGAAGGCGTCGTAAAAGTCTATGTCCCTGTTCCAACCGTCGTACCAGAACTTTTCTCCGCTCCATTTTCTGACGGAATCGTCGGGGCGTATTATTCCATGCTCGATTGCTGTGAGCGACGAGATTATCTTAAACGACGAGCATGGCGGCCTGCGCTCGCCCGCGAGCTTTGCGTTGTATATTTCTACGGAGTTTTCGGACGGGGCGTAAATTACAGCCGCGCCGTTGAGTTTGCCGAAGTATTTTCCCCATTCCGGCTTTTCAGTGACCTTGCGCGCTTGTCCGCCGTTTCCCGCCGCAGATGTCGGCGCTTGCATTTCTGCGTAAGCCGCGTCGAAGCATACGAGCGACGGAACGAGCACGAAAGCGATGACAAGCATCGCTATTTCCCTGAATTTCTTCAAATTATGGCCGCCTTTCTGCGATAAGATCTATCATAAAAAATCCGCAGATTTGAATTATCCGGAATTTCCGGATAGTTGGACGCCTGTCTGAATCTGCGGAGTTTTTATTGTATTTGTATATGTGGTTTTTTACAGCGCCTGCAAAATTATCCGCGCAGCTATAATCAGCAGGACGCCGCCGCCTACGTATTCGGCCTTCCTGCCGAAATGCGAGCCGACCTTTTTGCCGGCGAGCACGCCTGCGGCGGACAAGGCGAAAGTTATGATTCCCGCCAGGACGGCGAGCGACATCGCGGAGCCGCCCGTGCTTTCTATCGAGAAGCCGACGGCGAGCGCGTCGAGCGAGGTCGCGAACGAGAGCACCGTCATGCTCTTCAGCGTTATCGTCATCGACGAGCAGTCGTCCTCGCCGCCCGAGGCCGCCTCGCGTATCATGTTGACGGCGACCCAGACGATGAGCGCCGCGGCTATCCACGGCGTCCATGTGCTGAAAAAATCCCGAGAGTCCTCCCGCTATTACGCCTCCGAGCAGAGGCATGAAGAACTGAAAAAATCCGAACGCGCCTCCGACCGTCAGCACGTTCTTCGCGCTTATGCGGTCATGGCAGAGCCCTATGCAGATGGAGACGGAAAAGGCATCCATCGCGAGCGACGCGCCGGTCGCCGCGGTGGCTATGAATTCTGCGAGCATTGTAAATCATTTTCCTCCAATACTTTCGAGCCAGCGCTTTTTATAAAGTCCGCAGACCGATATGAAGAGCACCAGCAGCAGCGGCCCGACGAAAACCCCGAGGAAGCCCCACTTCATCACTCCGCCGAAAAGGCCGAGTATGATGACGAGCGTCGATATCTCGACGCCGCCCCTGCCGCCCGAGCTTATGAGGTAGGGCGGAGCAGGTTGTCTATCGTCCCGACTATCGCCGCGCCCCACACGAAAGATATCGCGGCGTTCTTCAGGTCGCCCGTGAATGCGAGGTATATCGCGCCGGGCACCCAGACGACCGCCGTCCCAGCGGGGAACATGCCGAAGAAGAACATCAGCATCCCGAAGAACACCGGGTTCCCGAGGCCGACTATCCACCAGCCGATCGCGCCTAGCACCGCCTGGACGGCGACGGTGAAGATTATACCGTATATTATCGAGTTCAGAATCCCGAATTTGACTGAAAAGTTTTGTTTTTCCTCCGGTTCGAGCGGCGTCACGCTCTCTATGTAGTCGATTATCTTTTCGCCGTCGCGTATAAAGAAGAAGGAAACCATCAGCGTTATGACGGAGTTGAGCAGGAAGGAGGAGCCGTGCTCTATGAGACGCGCCGAAATCGAACTGAGGAAGCGCGTCGCCCACTGCACGACGTTCTGCGCCGCGCCGCGCAGCGCGTCGGAGTCGGCCATGAAATTGCGTATGTTGTCCGCTATCCAGGCCGGCATCCAGTCGGGGAACTCTATCGCCGCGCCGTTGTGCGCGACGTGCTGAATCTTGACGAAGAGCTGCGCGAAGATGCGCCCGAGGCTCGTCACCTCGCTCGCGAGCGTCGAGAGGGCGAGCAGCACCGGGACGAAGCAGAGCAGCAGCAACGCCGTCATCGTCACAGCCGCGGAGATGCTCGGGTACTTGCCGCCGCGGAGCGCCTTGAGTATTTTTTTGTTAAGCGGCGTCGCGACGAACGAGAGCATCCCGGCCCATATAATCGCCGTCGCCATCGGCGAGGTTATGTCCCATGCGAGCAGCGCGAAGAATGCGAAGAAAATTATAAAAGGCACGTTGCCGCTGAAAAAATTTGCATATCCGTTGCCCGAAGCCATAAAATTAACACCTCTCGATGCTATAATAAAAACATACGGAATATTATACATCAACAGGCAAAGAAGGTGTGTCGCTCCGTGCCAGCAGAAGAATTTGCGTACTATGGACAGTTTGGTGAAAGCCCCCCATATCAGGGGCGGGCTGAAGAAAATAAAGCGGATGTGAAAGAGACCGCGGCTCAGGGAATCTTCCATAAGGCCATAAAGGTCATCGCGATAGGCGGGGGCGGCGGAAACGCCCTCAACCATATAATATCGCACGGCCTCAAGGACGTGGACACGCTCGCGGTGAACACCGACGTGCGCTCGCTCGGCAGCTCGCTCTGCGAGTCGAAGATAGTCCTCGGCGAGCGCGTCACGAAGGGGCTCGGCGCGGGAGCCATGCCCGAGGTGGGCGAGCGCGCCGCGCTCGAATCGATCGACGAAATACGCCGCTACATGAAGGGCGCGGACATGGTCTACCTCACGGCGGGCATGGGCGGCGGCACCGGAACGGGAGCCATCCCAGTAATTGCGCGCGCCGCGCGCGAAATGGGGATATTGACCGTCGCCGTCGTCACGAAGCCATTCTCGTTCGAAGGAAAGCGCCGCCGCCGCTACGCGGAAGAGGGCATCGAAAAGCTCTTCCCCGAGGTCGACGCGCTCATCGTCGTGCCGAACGACAGGCTTCTCGAAATAGCGCAGAAGAACACGCCTCTGACGGAATCCTTCTCGCTCGCCGACGAAGTTCTGCGCCAGGCGGTGCAGGGGGTCACGGACCTCGTCACGCGCCCCGGGCTCGTAAACGTCGACTTCGCCGACCTTAACACCGTTATGCGCGGCGCGGGACGCACAGTCATGGGCGTCGGAGCCGCGAGCGGCGAAGACTGCGTCGAGAAAGCCGTGCGCATGGCGCTCGAAAGCCCGCTCATGGAATGCTCCATGCAGGGCGCCAAGGGCGTGCTCATGAACATCACGCACAGAAAAGAGCTCGCGCTCTACGAGGTCGGCCTAGCCGCCGACATCATCGAGGACGTAAAGTCGCCCGACGCGCACTTCATCTGGGGCTGCGCCGAGGACAAATCGATAGAAGAAGAGGTCGAGGTGACGATAGTCGCCGCCGGCTTCGACGAAACGCCGCGCGAGCCGGAGCCGGAGATAAACGTCTACACGCGCCGCGCCGCGCCGCAGCGCGAGGAACGCGCGCCCGAGAGACGCTATTATAATGAAGAGTCCGTCCGGCAGGCGGAAGCGGCGGAGCAGCCGCAGCCCGAACAGCAGCCCGCACCGTCGCCCTACGCCGGAGTTCACACGCCCGCGTGGCTGCGCGACGACGCGCCCGCGGAAGACGAACAGGCCGAGAACGAGCCCTACGCGGGCCGCCGCCGCTCAGCCTACGACGCATACGAAAACCCGACCTTCGTAAGACGCGGCCGCTCGCTCAAAAAATAGCCGCACGGCAAAAATCAACGCAGTAACGCAAAATTAAAGAAACGACGCTCACGCTCCGGCGCGGGCGTCGTTTTTAGTTTGACTACAGCTTGGCTCCAACCGTTTGTGCATTTCGTTTTCAGCCGCACTCCGAGATATACTCACATATCCACATAAGGTCAGGATAAGTTAATAACATAATACACATTTTTATCCACAAAAACGTGGATAGAGGGCGCGCCGTTAAGCCGCGAGCGGCGCAATGGTATAATGAAGAACGGCAGAAAAGACTGCGCAAGCACGAAAACGGAGGAATGAAATATGTCCGCGAGAACAGAGGCAGAATTCGACTACGAAATATGCTCGAGCAAAATCAGGCCGATAGCCGAGGCGCTGATAAAAAAATACGACGAGCTGCACCACATAGACCCCGACAAGATACTTTTCGTCGTGAACCATAAAAGCTCGGGAAGCAAAAAACAGATGACGCTCGCGAAGACGTCGAAGATATCGCCGAAATGGACCGAGCTGCTCTACCAGCTCGGCTCATGCTCCTACTTCTACATGATAGAGTTCTACGCGAAGACGACGGCGGCGATGGACGAAAGCCAGATGGTCGCGCTCGTCTACCGCGAGCTGCGCCGCATCGGCCCCGAGGGCGAGATACTGACGCCGGACGTCCACGACTGGTGGCAGATACTCATGGGCCTCGGCCGCAAATGGTTCTACCCCGACGCGACGTGCCCGAACCTGCTCGACGACAACGTCGACTGGAAAAAGCTCATGGGCACATATTATGAGGAGATACACGACGGACAGTAGCTCCGCGCCGCCACAAAATCGCCATATTTCCGCCACAGAAAACACATAAAACAATCATAAGACCTTCACATCCCGGCGCTATACTTTTTATCAGAAAGGGCGGGGACGTGAAGGTCGATTTTAATCCCGCCAAAGAACATACGGCACTCCCCGAAAGCTCGCGCTCTCGGGTTCGTAATAAAAAAGGTACTCATCTCAAAGGAAAGGACGTGAAAACCAGTCTCCCACACACGGCGGGCGAACAGGCGAAGCGAGGCGCAGCCGAAAGGCGCCCTGCATAAAACGCCCCGCGGCGCGGAACGCCCGCCAGAACGAAACTCTGTAAAACGTTGCTGCCAATACCCAAGGAACGAAAGACCTCCGGCGTTTGTCGGAGGTCTTTTCGCGTACGGGTGCTGGAAAAAGGCAAGCCGCAATTCGTCGTTTTGTGGTGCGGCAAATTAGACTGGCTACATATCCTCTATAGTGCCGTCTATACCGCGGTGAACTGCCAGTCAAGAAACGCGAAGCGTTGCTGATTTAGGAGCTCCCCATTATTTTTCGGATTTCCTGAAAGCAAGCAAATCCTCAATCCGTTCTTTCATAAAATTTACGAGATCGGCGGCTTCTTTTTCGACGCTTCCCCATTCGTCGGACAGATTCCCAAGGTAGGCCTCCTTCGCCGTATGCAGCAGCGGAGAAAATTTCGCCGGCAATTTTGGAATCACCCATTCCGCGGCGATATCCTTCGAAGTTATTTCTTCCGTTTCCAAGGTGAACCACATTCTGGATAGGGTCAGCAGCACGTTTCTCTCGTCGCCGGTGAAGCCGGAGATTAAAGCGGGAAGAGAAAATTGAATCGCTTTGCGGACTTCATAAAAGGGGATGGGCGGAATGAGCTTTTCGCACTCCGCGCCCTTCAGAGTTATGCAGCTTTTTCGGGCCTGCCATAATAAAACCGTTATATCGGGGTCGAGGAACGGCTGAGGATATTGCCCCGCTTCTATTTCTTCACGAAGCCATTCTCCGTACATATATTCGCATTTAAGAGGGAATCGCAGCGGAACGATATCGTTATGATTGACGACGGCAACCTCCAAAGGCCTTTTCCCGGCGCAGCCCGCGCGGCCTGAAACGCTCAATAACCGCTTTGTCAGCGTTTCTCTTGCCGCATCGCTCATCTCCCGTTCGGTGATTATCAGTATATCTATGTCGCTGTGCGTGCGCAGTCCGTTCATCGTCGCGGATCCGTATAGATACATTCCGAGCATCTGACCTTCGAATATGGCTTCTGCCGTTGAAATTACTTGGTTTATTTGTGTTGTAAAGCCGCCGTCGCCGCGCGTGTTTATCATGTCGATTTGCCTCCCTTCCTTCAACCGGTACGTTCATTATAAGTTACGAGAAGCGGGGCGCGCTTTCATGCGCGTCCCGCTCTTGTGTCGTTTTCGTTTACTTCGGCGTCAGGCTATTCCCACGCGTATTTTCCGCTTGCTTCGTCGTATTTCCAGAAGTCGGCGTAGCTGAGCTCGGCGAGGGGTTTTCCTGGCGTGCGCGGGTTGATGCCGCGCTTGACGATTTCCTGCCAGAAGCCGGTGTTGCCGATGTCGCCCTGGATTGTGAGGTGGACGAGCGCGTCGCCGCGGATTATCGCTTTTGCGTAGCCGCTGCGGCTTTCGGCTGTGAGGACTTCGTCGCCTTCTTTTGCGGCGGTCGGGCCGAGCGAGAGCGTCGTGAGGCCGAAGAAGTTCATCGTGTTCTTCATCGCGTAGCGGTCTGTGTATTCCGCTTCGACGCCGCACATATTTTTCGCGGCGATTTCGCCCTGGAGCGCGGCGTTGGGCCATATTCCCGAAAGTCCCGCCGCGTCGCCTGCGGCGTACACGTCCGCGGCGCTTGTGCGCATCTGTCCGTCGGTTACGATTCTGCGGTCGAGTTCTATTCCGCTGCCTTCGAGGAACTCTATGTTGGGGCGTACTCCGGCGCTGACCACTAAGAAGTCCGCCGGAAGGCGCGTGCCGTCGTCGAGCATTACGGCTGTGACGTTTCCGTCCGCGTCGAGCTCCGCGGCGCTCGCTTTTTTCGAAAGGTAGAATTCGCATCCCGCTTTCTCAAAGAGCGCTTTGTAGGGCGCAGCGGCTGTTTCGTCGAGCTGCAGCGGGCAAAGCCTGTTTTCCATCTCAACGACGCGGCATTTGACTCCGCGCTCGGCAAGCGCGTAGGCGGCGTCGAGTCCGACGAGGCCGGAGCCGACTATGACGCATTGCTTCGCCTTCCGCGCCGCCTCGCTGATTTTGCGCGCGTCGGAAAGGTCGCGCATGCCGTATACGTTTTGCCTTCGCGGAAGCCGGGACGGGCGGTATGAAGTATCTCGCGCCGGTTGTGATGAGCAGCTTGTCGTAATGTATCTTGCCGCTCTTCGCGCCTACGACGGCTTTTTCCTCTGGCAGGACTTTCGTGATTTCTTCTCCCGCGATGAACTCCACGCGGTTTCTGTCGAAGAAGTCCGCGCCCGCGAAGTTTATCTCTTCGGCGCTTTTGTGTCCGCCGATGAAATGGTGGAGCATACAGCGCGAGTGAGGCGCGTCGTCTTTAGCTACGACGGTTATTTCGTCGTCCGGGCGCAGCGCGCGTATTTTTGCGCGCGGCGGCTATTCCGGCGGCGGAGCATCCGATTATGAGATGTTTCATGCTAGCGCACCTCCTCTACGTGTATGGCCTCTTTCGGGCACGCTTTGACGCAGGCGGGGCCTTCCTCGCGGTCGCGGCAGAAATCGCATTTGATAACCTTTTGGCGCGTCGCCGCGTCCGGCCTCGGCAGGCCGAAGGGGCAGTTCATGACGCACATGAAGCAGGCTCCGCATTTTTTCTCGTCGTATGTGACAAGCCCCGTCTCGGGGTCTTTGCTCATCGCGCCGCTCATGCAGCTCGTGACGCACATAGGCTCGTCGCAGTGGCGGCAGAAGAGCGGCCTGTAACTTTTGTTCGCGCCGAGCAGGATGAAGCAGCGGCTTTCGCTTTCGGCGTCGTTCAGGTCGAGCGTGTAAATATCCTCTTTGCCGTCCTTGCGGTGCGCGTTCATACACGCAAGGGTGCAGTTCATGCAGCCGTCGCATTTGTCGGCGTCTATGAATATACGCTTCATCGCAGCCGGCCTCCTTCCTTAGATGCCGAGAGCCGCGCGGCGGTCGAGGATGATGCGTTCGAGCGTATCGGCGGCTGTGGCCGCGTTCGGGTCTATTATCACCTGTCCTCCGGTGAGGCTCTTCATCTGCTCCGTGAGCACGTCGACGACGACTTTGCTGCCCGTGATGAAGGGCGGCTCGCCGAGATGGAGCGGCAGACCGAGCGCAAGGCCGAAGGCTCCGTCAGCAAGCGCCTGCTCTTCAAGCCACTGCGGCGCGGAGAGGACGAGCGGCATCTGCGGCAGGTCCACGCCGAGCGCCGCAGCGAGTTCCGTCGCTACTATCTCAAGGCGGCCTATCGCGAGACACGGCCCGAAGTTGAGGACGGGCGGAATGCCGAGCTTTTCGCAGACTGCGCGGAGTTTCGGCCCCGCGAGTTCGGCGGCTTTCGGCTCCATGAGCCCGCAGTTCTCAAGCCCGCCGGAGGAGCAGCCCGCGGAAAGGACGATGATGTCGCGCTTGATGAGTTCTTTCGTCAGCTCGACGGTGAGCACGTCGTGTCCGCCGAAGGTGAGGTTCGAGCAGCCGACTACGCCCGCGACGCCCTTTATTTCGCCCGCGGCGATGAGGTCGATGAGCGGCTTCCAGTTTCCGCCGAGGAATTTTTTGAGCGAAACTTCGGAAACGCCGGTGATGGTGTCCTTGTTGCCGTGTTCGGGCATGAGGCGCATCTCTACCTTGCCGCGGCGGTTCTTGTAGGATTCGAGCGCCTTGTCGATGATTCTGTCCGCGTCGGCTTCGCGCGTCTCAAAGACGAAGGGCATATACTCGGCGTTGGATTTTTTCGCCACGTCGTCGAGGCAAATCTGCTTTATGTCGAGCGCGTCGCAGATAGGCTCGATGCCGGGCAGCGTGCAGTTGAACTCGGAGAGCACCGCGTCGATCGCGCCCGTAGAAAGCACCGCCTCGGAGGTGAAGTTGTTGCCCGCGTGTCCGACGAAGACCTCGGTGTAATGCGCGCCGCGCAGCTGCAAATCCTGACCGACGCAGGTGCATCCGACGAGGCGGAAGCCCTTCGCGCCCGCCGCCTTCGCCTTAGCTTCGGCCTCGGGCGTCACGAGCCTGTCCTGAAGGTAGGAGAAGCAGGAGTGCTGGTGCCCCGTTATCATAATGTTGATGTAGTCCGGGTCGATAACGCCGAGGCCGACGGCCGCGGGGCGGATCTCCGGCTCGCCGAGCATCACGTCGTTGAGCAGGTTCGTCAGCGTGAGGCCGTAGAGACCCGTCGAGATGCCGAGCTTGAGGCAGGAGAGCAGCATATCCACGGGGTCGGAGTTGAGGTTCGTCGAGCATTTGACGACGCCCTTCACTATCTCCGCGTTAGCGCCGCCGGGGAGGATGCCGAGCTTCTCCCAGTTCGCGTAGCGCGGCGCGTAGGCCATTTTCTTGACCAGCTCCATCTTTTCATGGGCGGGCTTGTAAAGGTCCGCGAGCACCATATCCGCTACCGCGAGCGCCTTTTCGTACTTATCGCCGCCCGTCACGCCGAAGAGTTCGCAGAGGTGCTCGAGCGCCTGCTCGCCCTTGATTTCGCCCTTTGCGAGCGCGGTGTTCCTGAGATTCAGCGCCGTGTTCTCGACGATGTGGATGTAGCAGCCGGAGCCCGCCGCGACCGCGCGCAGGAAGTTGCGCGCGACGATGACGTCCGCCGTAGCGCCGCAGATTCCCTTCGGCGCCTTCGGCGTCACGCGGCACGGCCCGTTCGAGCAGAGGCGGCAGCAGACGCCCTGAAGGCCGAAGCCGCACTTCACCGACTGGCCCGCGACCCTGTGATGCGAAGTCTCGTTCGGCAGAGCGCGGATAAAATCCTCAAGCGGCTTGTCCGCGCTTTTGCATGTGTTGCACCCGAAACACTGATTCATAATTTTTTCCTCCCACACATAAGCTTTTATTGTTGATAAAGTTTCTCCACATTAACGCTAAAAAAATTATCCGAGCATCGCGCCGACCGTCCGGCGCTTCAGCTCGTCCTCGATGACGCGCTGCAGCCCCGCGAGATTGCTGTGAAAGCGACACTCGCCGCAGTGCGCGCCGCGCCACGCGCATTCGTAATCCGGCGACATGCAGGCGTTCACGAAAAGATCCTCGTCGATGCAGCGCAGCAGATCGTAAAGCGTCACCGCTCCAAGGTCCGCCGAAAGCCGGCATCCGCCCTCCGCGCCGCGGAAAATTTCAACGTAGCCGCACTTCGCCAGCTTCTTCAGAATCTTATAGGCGAACTGCACCGGCACGAGCTCGGCCTCGCAGATCCGCCCGACGGTCATCTTCTCGCCGCCAGCGAGCGCCCTCAGTATCCTCACGGCGTAATCGCTTTCTCTCGTCATAATCATGCGCGTTTCCCCTTCGTGATTAGGGTAACATAGTGGAGGAATTTTATCAAGTATGCCCTGTTAAATAAAACGGCTCCCTTCCGCATGAAAATAAAATCATACGGGACGGAGGCGCGGAGGAGGGCGCAATGCAAAAGAGGAAAACGGCGCGGCTCATGGTACGGGACGCATCTCTCGCCGCGCCGTTTGTTTGACGTTCTGTTTCTCCCCCCTTCGCGCTTTCGCGCCTTCGTCTGTTTCTGCCGCGCGGCTCTCCGTTCCTTATCCTGCCGCGCCGCTTCCCGCGCGCGCTAAGGCGGCGGGCGTATCCGCGCCGTCCGCACAAGCGGACTTTTTTATAATTCGTGCGGCGGCGCAGTGATTATTATTTTTTTACTTCTTCCTGCGCGCGAAGAGCGGGACTATAGCGAGCAGCGCGAGAGCGCCGAGACCCGCCGAGCAGCCGCCGCCACCGCCGCCGCCCGAAGGCGCGGGCTGCGGGGCGCTGTCTTTGACCGACGCGAGTATCACAGGCGCGTCTGTGAAGAAGCGCGCGTAGCCGGTAACGGTGAATGTCACGGAGGTTATTTCTGCGCCGTTCGCCGGGGTGCAGATGAACGAGCCGAATTTCTGCCGCTCGTCGCTGTACGGGATGAGGGCGTAGAGCGAACTGCCTTCCGCGACGTTGATCGACGCAGACAGGTTTATCGTCATCGTCAGGTCTCCGTCCGCGCCGTCGTCGTGCGCCACGTCGAGCGAGAAGGTCGTCAGCGCGTTTACGGCTCCGGGCTCCGTCCGGTCTATGCCCTCTATGTTCGGCGTGCCGGTGTGACCGCCCGCGGCGAGCGTTTCAAGTGCGTTTGTCTCGGATTCCGGCGAAACGGATGTGACTACACCCGTGACGCCCTCCGGCAGCTGTTCAGTCAACGCTTCAAGCGAACCGGGGGCCTGCCTCACGCAGTCGGCCGTCACGACTACGGGCAGAGGCGCGGAGGCGGTGACGGTAACGGTGCAGGATGCGGACTTCGAAGAATCGGCGGAAGAGGTCGCGGTGACGACCGCCGTGCCTTCCGCTATTGCGGTGACGAGCCCCGTTGTTTTGTCGACGGAGGCGACTTCGGCGTTGGAACTGCTCCACGTCACGCCCTGCGGCGAGCCTTCAGGCAGGACGGAGGCCGAGAGCTGCAATTTGTCCCCCGGCTTGACTTCGACAGCCGTCTCGTTGAGAGCCACGCCCTCGATCTGCACGTCGTTCTTGTTCACAGTGACGACGCACTCTGCTGCGGGAGTCTCTTCAAACACTTCGGATACCGCCGTAATCCTGGCCTGTCCTACGCCGACCGCCGTCACCCTGCCGGAAGCGTCAACCGTGGCGACGCTTTCATTGTCGGAGCTCCACTTCAGCCCGCGGGCGGACTGCGGCGTCGTATCGGGGTCGAAGGCCGCGGTCAGGACCGTGGTCTCCCCGGCCTTGAGCGTCGCGTCGGAGAGCGCGACAGAAGGCAAGGGGACTATTTTCCCTATGTACAGCATCGGGAGGTAAGTGCCCCGCCTCAGTAGCCCGTTGGCGTATTCGCCGTACATACTGTTGTCTTCGGCAAAGACGACCATCTCTTGGGCAGGGTTCCCCGGGTCGCTCGTCATGCAGGCCGCGTAGGCTTTCGAGTATTCTTCCTTCGTCAGGTTTTTGCGCGATATTACGCTTGTATTTTTGCTCGATATGATCAGATTTTCCGCCCCGGCGATGCCCGTCGGATAGACTGTTACCGGGCCGATGGCGTAAACGCCGTCCTCGTCCGGATAAATATAACGGCCTGGTGTACGGGTGTAGTCGGTCTTGTAGCCTTCCATGCGTCCGAACGGCGCGTACGAGTAGTCGAATATTACGGTGGTCGGAGGCATTTCGGCGAGGGTATCCGCTTTATGCGCCTCCACCAGCGTTCCTTCGTTAAGCGTCAGCTCGCTGCCGCCGAGGCTGCTTTTCGCATTGCCGGCCTGTCCCGAGGGGAAGACGTCTGCGCCGGTCCCGTTGAGCCAGTACCAGCATGTGCTGTAATCGTTGCCTACGGGGCGGTCGTAGATATATCCCGCCATCGCGCCGGAATACGGCTCCCCGTAGACGGGGCCGGTGCTGGAACAGTACTGGATGTAGCCTGGGCCGTAGGTTCTGGCTGTGCCGTGCGCGCCTGCGATGCCGCCCGCCGCGAAGTCGCTGGCCACAGGCCCTTCGTTTGTGGATAGCACAACATTGCCGCCGTAGACTATCCTTGCGGCGATGCCGCCCGCGTAGCGCACTGCGGAGACGCCGCCCTTGTTGACGCAGGAGGTGGTTGTGCCGCTGTTATTCTGCCCGACGATGCCAGCCGCGTCGTAGCCCTCGACGAAGCCGGAGAAGGTGCAGTCGCGTATCGATGTGCCGTTGGTCCCGTGACCGTTGGCGACGATGCCCGCCGCCAGCGGTTCTATTGGGTCTGTCATGCCCTCAAGTTTAAGCGGTGCGAGGGCCCCCTCTATGCATGCGTTCACCAAGTTGACTGAGAGGATTCTGGGGATGACGTTTGAGGTTGATGTAAAACCCGGATCGTTCCTGTTGAGATAGATGTAGCCGAAGAAGCCGGCGTAGACGCTCTTCTCCGGATTTGCCTCGTCCCTCTTCACAACGATGCCGGATATCTCGTGGTTGCCGCCGTCGAAGGTGCCTACGAAGCCAGTCTTTATCTGCCAAGCGTTATTTACTTTCTCTCTCCTGAACACACCTATCGGCTCCCAGTAGTGGGCCGACATATCGACCGGCTTGCGCAGGCGGACGATCTTGCTGCCGCTGGCATTAGAGCTATAGAAAAATTCAATGTTGTTGTTGACGAGATAGGCGAGCCCCGCGAGGTCCGCGGCGTCCTCGAGGTCGTATTCTTCCGGGCTTTCGTTCGGGTTGTTATAATACCATGAGGTATCCGCATATAGCGGCTACCGTCTCACCACGTCCGTCAGCAGCCGACAGGCTCGGCCACGCCCGCGGCGCGAAGCCGCAGAACACGGCCGTCGCGAGCAGAAGCAGCACGAGGCAGATTTTCCCAAATCTTCCGCGCGCCGGGCGCTGCGGCCGGATGTGCCGGGCGTTGCTTGTTTCGTTGCTTTCATCTGTAAACGCTCCTTTCTGATAGATAAAAAATGATGTGCCCGCCGTTCCTGCCTTCAGCCGGAGCGGCGGCGCTGTGCCGAAAAATTTTGCTGCGACGCGGCGCACAATCCGCGTTAGCGGATATTTGAGATTATCTTTAGTGCGCCGCTAGTGCCGGCGTCGCTTTGCCGGTCGACGCGGCACACGATCCGCGCGAGCGGACGTTTTGATTATCTTTAGTGCGCCGCTAGTGCCGGCGTCGTCTCGCCGGCCCCGCCGTGCCGTTTGTTTCACGTCCTGTTTTTCCATTTTCCTCCCTTCGCGCCGCCGTACGTTTTTGCCGCGCGGCTGCGCAAATGCGGGGCGGCCGCGCGGCTTTCTATCTTTCTTATCCCGCCGCGCCGTATTTACTGCGCCTCGCGCCGCTGGAGTTCGGCGTTCCCCTGCGGCGCGCGGCGCACGGCACGGCTGACGCCGTTACTTTTTCCTGCCTGCGAAGAGCGGTACTACTGCGAGCAGCGCGAGTGCGCCGAAGCCCGCCGAGCATCCGCCGCCGCTCCCGCCGCTTTCGGAGGGCGCGGGGGCCCGGCTTGGTCACCGCGGCGATGGTTACGGGCGTTCCGACAGCGGGGATGGTGACTTCGCCTTCGGTGGTGAATGTCACGGTGCTGGTCTCAGCGTCATACTCCGCAGGGAAGTCGAGCAGGGTAGGAGCGGACGCCGAGGCGGTCTCGGCGGGCATGACGCTGGCTGTGAGCGCGTTCGCCGCCGGAGTGTCAGCCGGATCGCCGCCGTACTGCGGTACGAAGACGCGAAGCTCCGCTCCTTCTGGAACGGTAATTCCCGGGTTGAGTACGGCCGTCACGGTGTACGGGTCGCTGAATGTTACGTCCGCGCCGACGCCGCTGACTTCAATGGCCGTGAGGACGGATATGGTCTTGTACTCCGTCAGTTCGGCGACGCCGTAGAACTCAAGAACTCCGGCGACTTCATCAGCGCGCGTGGCGTCGAGGGGAAGGTACTCTAACTCGCCTTCCTTTATCTCCGGCTCCGTCGAAACTGTAACTTCCGTCTGCCCCACGAAGCCGTCAATGTCTACCGTCGGAGCGGCCGGCGTGTCGGGGGTGTCGGGAGTATCCGGCGTTCCGTCCGTTTTGACAATCGTCAGGCGCAGCATGAGGTTGCTGTCCCAGTCTGCAAGCCTTGCAAGCAGGGCGTCCGGCAGCTGCGTCAGCGCAATCATCTTTTTGCTTTCGTCATAAGCGCCTGCGAGCGGCATTGAAGCGACCGTCGTAAGAGTATAAGGCTCCTCCATCATTTCCGTTATGAAGTAGAGTTGAAGCGAAGCTATCTCCGAGGCGATGGCGTCGGGGACGCCTTTGTAGAAGACGGAATCGACGGAGGCGGGGGCTTTTATGTTAGAAAGCGCAAAAACGGACATTATCTCGCCCGCTGCCGGCGATTCAAGAGAATCATAAAAGTCCTCGTTCATTTCGTCTTCCACCCACGATTTTATGTACTGGCTGGAAAAGCACTCGACGTCGCTGACGCCGTTCTGGCTCAGCGTGACGGTGAAGTTTTCGTCAGCCGTCGTGGGATAGTAACTGCCGCTTAACGTTACGGCGGCAAAAGCGCACGACGCCGCAACGGAGACGAGCAGCGCGGTAAGCAATAACGCACATAGCCTTTTCATCAGAAAAGCACTCCTTTTCTTTTTTATTTGATTTATGTCCCGGGCGCTTTTATTAGAGCATAAAAACGCGGCAGTGAACAGGCCGGACGTCCGCCACTTTTTCGTGGAAAATGTGGCGGTGCTCCGCCAGTGCGCGGAGAAGTGTGGCGGAGTTCCGCCGCCGTTACAATCAATCGCCTTATTGCCGAATATATATACTGATAATATTCTTTGCGCGTGGGTGTCCGCGCGGGACGGCGGGCGCGTTTTGCGGGCGGGCGAGCTTCGGGGGATGCGGGGAATTTTTCCGCGCGCGGCGGATTCCCGGAAGTTTTCTACAGAGGGCGGAGACGGGGGAATTATGCCTGTTTAGCTTTATGCCATAAAGTACGTTATAGCGGCTTAATTTGATAAAAGAAATAACGCCGCTCCGTCATGCCGCGCTTGACGCGGCATCCGGCGACTCAAAACGCTGTAACGTCTGGGAGTTTAAAGCCGCCGGGCCCCGCGTCAAGCGCGGGGTCAGCGCGTTTCGCGCACGTAGGCGATCATCAGGTCGGCCCTGTTTCTGACGCCGGTTTTTGCGTAGAGCGCGGAGAGGCGGCGTTCGCAGGTGCGGCGGCTCACGCCGAGGGCGTCGGCGAGTTCCTGCGTCGTCTGTTCGGCGTTTTTGGCGGCGAGCATTTGCAGTATTTCAGTCTCGCGCGCGGAGAGGCCGTATTTTTCGGCGAAGGCCGCTATGCGTTCGTCTTCCGTCGCCTGCGGGGCGGCCGGGGCGTAGTCTTCGGTTTCCGGCGCTGGGGATTCGCCGACGCCGATACGCCGCCCGAAGGCGAGCCACGCCGCCATCGCGGCGACGAGCGCGGCGTTGCACCAGAATATCCAGCGCGCGCCGGAAACTTCGGTCAGCGCCGAGGCGAATACTACGCCGGCGCAGTTGACGAACTGTTTTATTATCCTGCCGAGGCAGGCCCAGAGCTCGGGGAAGGCGCTTTCTTCTGCCGTGCGCATGAAGGGGACGCTGAAGCAGACGACGTAGAATCCGGCGAAGCACCAGAAGCAGAGGTGGAAGAGCTGGTAGCTTTCCGCATCCCCGGAGAGGAAGAAGGGGTAGAATCCGGTCACGGCCGCGGCGGCGAGGGCGGCGAAGGCGATGACGCGCCCGCTGCGCAGGTCGGCGGCCCATCCCGCGATCATCAGGGAGAGGATGTAGAAGAGGCGCGGCCATTTGAAGACGGTCAGCTTGCCTTCGGCGTTGAGTTTCATCAGCACGCCATCCCCGAGGCTGTAGAAGTAGCTGAGGAGCACGACCATCGCTGCGGCGAAGATAAAATCGGCGGCGGGCGTTCCGCGTTCTTCCGGCGGGAGGCGGCGCGCCGGCTCGCCGGGCGACGGCGGCATGGCCCTGACGAAGAGGGCCGCGGCTGCGGCGACCGCGGCGAGGCGGAAGTGCGGCGCGGCGAAGTAGTTCTGTATCGGGTACTGTACGGCGACGGAGGCGGCTATCGCCGCGGCGTAGAGCTTTCCCGTCATGCCGGTCGGGCGCAGCGCGACAGCCGCGGCCCAGAGCGACGCACCGCCGAGGAAGCCGCCCAAAGCCATCGCGGCGAACGAGAACAGCAGCCTCGGCTCCGGCTGCGCGAAAATTTCGGCGAGCGCCGCGGAGAGGACGAAGAGCGCGGCAGCCGCCGGGACGAAGCGGTTTTTGTCCGCCGCGGCCGTCCGTGTCCGCGCGAGCAGCGGGAAGAGCAGGTAGCCGCATCCGTTTATAAACATCGCGGCGGCGTAGAGCGCCGTCATAGTTCCAGCGCCGAAGGCGTTGAGGTGCGTGTGGAGCGCAAATTCGGTCAGGAAGAACATGACCGAGAACGATGTAAGATATATGAAAGGCCTTAGCATCTGCACGCAACACCTCCGTGTCTGCGGAAACAGGAAGTTTTTACGCCGGCGGCTTAAAGCGCCGGAATAAATACCGATCATGTAAATTTTATTTCATATGCCGCGTTTGTCAAACAAAGATAAAGCGTAAGGGCGGAGCCGCTGACAAATGCAATTCCTGTCGCCGTTAAATACGCGCCGCGCCCCGAAATGACGGCGCGCTCTGGCTCTTTTGCGCCGCCGGTAGTATAGTAGCGTAATGGGCGCGAGCGCCCGAAAGAAACCGGAGGATTCGATAAATGAAAGAGCTGCTTGATTTATATCTGTCGTTTTTCAAGATGGGGGCCGTCACCTTCGGCGGGGGCTACACGATGCTTCCGATATTAAAACGCGAATGCGTCGAAAACAAGCGCTGGGTCAGCGACGAGCAGGTGATGGACTTCTACGCCGTCAGCCAGGGGCTGCCCGGCATCATCGCCGTAAACGTCGCTGTGTTTATCGGCTACCACGTGCGCCGCACCGCGGGCGGAATCGCCGCCGCGCTCGGCTGCGTCTCGCCATGCATCATAATCATCAGCATAATCGCCGCCTTCCTCACGAACTTCCAGGACAACATATATGTCAAAGAGGCGATGAACGGCATCGCTATCTGCGTCGTCGCGCTGATACTCGACGCGGTGCTCGGCCTCTGGAAGAAGGGCGTCAAGGACAAGCTCGGCGTCGCGCTCTGCGCCGCGGTCTTCGTCCTGATGGAGTTCACGCCGGTCTCGCCGATTCCGGTAATCGTCGGCGCGGCGCTGCTCGGAGTCGTCTGCAAAACGCTCGCCGCGAAGAAGGAGGCCGCGAAGTAAATGATACTGCTTCAGCTTTTTATAGAATTCTTCAAAATAGGGCTCTTCGCCGTCGGCGGCGGGATGGCGACGATACCGTTCCTCCAGGAGCTCAGCCAGCGCACCGGCTGGTTCAGCGAGCGCTTTATCACCGACATGATAGCGATATCGGAATCGACGCCGGGGCCGATAGGCATCAACATGGCGACCTACGTCGGCTTCAACCTCGCGGGCGTGGCGGGCGGGATAGTAGCGACGCTCGGCACGATCATTCCCGCGATAGTCATAATCACGCTCGTCTCGAAATCCCTTGAAAAATTCAGCGGCAACAAATACGTCGACTACATGTTCTACGGCCTGCGCCCCGCCGTGACAGGGCTCATCGCCGCCGCGGGCTTCGACGTCTTCCGCATCGCCGTCGTCCACATAGGCGAGGCGATGCCTTCGTTCTCCGCCATGCCGTGGTGGCGCATCGCGTATTTTGTGATAATTTTCTTTCTCATCAGGAAGTTCAAAAAGCACCCGATAGTCTACATCGCCGCATCCGCCGTCGCCGGCGTCGCCGCCGCGCCGCTCTTTATGTAGCGCGGCGGGACGCTATTTCACCAGCAGCACGGTGTCGTCGAGGCGGCGAAAGCCGTTTTTGAGATAAAAATTCTCCGCCGGGAAGCCGCGCGCCGTCGCGAGCATAATCCCGTTCAGGCCGAGCCGCCGCGCCTCCTCCTCGACGAGCGAGAGAAAGAGCGTGCCCGCGCCGCGCCGCTGAAAATCCTCTGCGACGCAGAACTGGTCAATCCAGTACTCCATGCCGCCGAGCCACGGCTTCTTCGCGCCGAAGCAGAGCCCCGCGCACGCGCCGCCGCGTTCGAGCGAGAAGCCGAGAAAATAATTGTCCGCCATGTAATTTTTCAAAAAACCGCCGCACCTGACCGCGCGACTCGTAGACGTCGTTCCACGGCTCCTTTGTGAAAACGCTTATAAAAACGCCGACATATTCCTCGATTCGCGCCGCAGTCATGGGCGTTATGACAAATCCTGCGAGTCCGCGTCCGTCCATAAAATCAATCCCTTCGGGCGCAATCCGTCGTCTGCGGCTGACGGCCCTGCCTCCGCGCCCGCCGTTCGTCCTTCGTCACGATGTAGATAAGGTGCGGCATCTCCTTACCTTTGTAGATTTTTACAAAACTCTCGCGCGCCGTCATGCCGAGGCGCTCAGCTACGCGCCGCGAGGCGCTGTTTTCCGGCCGTATCTCGGCTATGACCTCGTCCGCGCCGAGTTGGTCGAACGCATAATCTACGCAGGCCGCCGCGCCCTCCGTCGCGTAGCCTTGCCCCCAGAAATTTTTGCCGAGTATGTACGCGACGCCCATGCGGCGCTCGCCGTCCACAGTTTCGACCAGCGGGCCGATGAACCCCGCCAGCGCGCCGCCTGCGCGCTCGACCGCCGCGAGGTAGCTGAAGCCGTCGCGCCGGTACCTCGCAATGTTTTCCGCAATCCACGCGCGCGTCTCCCCGTCCGAAAAGCCGTGCTCCCAGGCGTACATCACGCGCGCGTCGCCCAAGATTTCGCGCGCGGCCTCAAAATCCGCCTCCGTCAGCTCGCGCAGCACGAGCCGCTCCGTTTCGATGACGAGCATAAAATATCCCCCTCGGGCCGCGTGCGGCGTTTTTCCGGCGCCTCGCAGCGTTTTTCACGTTTTTGCGATTTGCTTTACTGCCAGCTGTTGACGTTCATCATGTTCAGCTTGAGCGCGATGTCTACGGCGAGACGTTCTTCGTGGTCGTGCAGATCCACCTCGAGCAGCTCGCAGATTTTCGAGAAGCGGTATTTTGCCGAGTTGTAGTGTATCAGCAGCAGCTCGCTCGCCATTTTCAGATTCCAGCCGCATTTTATTATCGCCTCGAGCGTTTCGGTGAGCGACGCGTTGTACTTCGCGTCGTAGTCGGCGAGCGGCCTGACGTAGCGTTCTATGAACTCGCGGGCTTCGTCCGTCCCCGCTATCGACGAGAGCAGCCGGTATATGCCCATGCGGCTGTAGAAGAGTATGCAGTCGAACTTTTCTATCTGGTAGCCGAGGTTTATCGAGGTGCGCGCCTGCCTGTAGCTTTTGTGGATGTCGCGGATGTTCGGGAAGTATTCGCCGACGCCCATCGTGACGGTGAAAATCATTTTCCCCGCTATCCTGCTGCGTATCGCGTCGAAGACGCCTTCGAGCTGCGCGTATATTTTGTTCTGCTCGTATTTCTCCGGCGAGACTATGAACACGGCGAGGTCGCTCTGCTTGTAGCACTTCGCGCCCGGGAAGACCGCGAGCATCTGGCTTATCGACACGTCGAAGATGCTGCGCGACGCCTCCTGGAGCTTGGAGTCTTTTTCGAGGTCGAAGCCAGTGACGTAGAATTTCTTTATGTTGTTTATGTCGACTATGACGACGAGGCCGCCGTTGTGGAAGTCCCATCCGTAGAGGCGCGCGCGGCTGTGTATCTCGGTCTCCGTCTTGACGTTGTTTGTCAGCAGGTCTTCGAGGAAGACGTCCCGGTATTTGTCCTCTATGCGCTGGCTTGCCACGCGGTCCATCATCCTTAGCGCGAGCACCATCGCCGCGTATTCGAGCGCCGCCGTTATCATGTCGTTGTCGCGGACCAGCCCGCCCTCGTTGTCGAGCATGATGCAGCCGAAGCTCTCCACGCTGTTGGCGACGGCGTGGCTGAGGTACTGCGACAGTATCTCCGGCGTCAGCTCGTCGAAGCCCATTCCCGCAAGGCGGACGCATATGCCGCCCGCGCCGTCCGAGTAGTGTATGCGGCGGAAGCGCGTGTCTACGAAGACGGCGCTGCGCCCGAGCAGCGACCTCAGCGCGGAGAGCACGTCCTCGACGCTGTTGCCGTTGACGGCGAGGCGCAGAAATTCGTTGTGTATCTTTTCGGAATAGATGAGCCGAGCGGACTGCCTGTCTACGACGGCGGCTATCACGGGGTTTATTATGTCGCGGAAGGCGTATTTTTCCGGGACCGAGATTATCGGGAAGCCGAGCAGGTCCGCGGCGGCGAGCGCGTCGCGCGGGATTTCGTCTATGAAGCGGCCCGACTTCACGCCGAGGCCGGCGGCGATTTTTTTTATGCAGCTGATATACGAGCTCGGTCAGCAGCCGTTTGTCGTTCTTCACGGCGAAGGCGGTGGTGAGCACCAGCTCTTCGCCTCTCAGCCACGCGGAGCCGTCGGGCGTGTCCACAACTGTGACCGAGGCTATTTTCCTGCGGAGGCCGTTTCTTCCCGCGAGAAGCTTTATGCCGGAAAGAGACGGCATCTCAAGCAGGTCTTCCACTGTTACGACGTTTTCATTCACGGAGCGTCACTCCCATAATTTTACTGCGCTGTGTCCGGTGCATAGTTTCTTTTGTCTTTCCGGTACAAAGACAATTCGTTTTATTATATCATAACGTCCTCCCGTCCGTCCCGGAGCCTTCGAACGGGCGCGGCTTGTACCGCACGGACATGAATTTCCGATTTTATATGTACCGCGCGGATAAAGCCGGCGCTTTACGGAGCGCCGCGGCGGGCGCGCGGAGGCGGTATGAGCGGCGTTTTGTCCGCGGAGTATATACGGAAGACAAAAACTGCGCGATATTCATGTACGCGCTCGATAATTTCACGCGCGGCCCGCGTCCGTATAATTATCTCGTTCTCCGGCGGAACGGGGCCGAGACGGCCGCTCCTTCCCGCTTCCGCGTGGGCTGGCGCCCAAATAAAAATATGGGGTGTGTGAAAATGGACGATTATCTCAAAATTGCCAACTCCGGCATAGCATGGCTATTGTGCGCGGCGACGGTCGTCATCACCGTCCTCCAGGCCGTCCTTTACGTGAGGATGGCGCGTAAGACGGCGCGCGAGGCGAAGATCGACCCGACGGTCGTGAAGACTTCATTCAGAATAGGACTTATATCCGCGATAGGCCCCGCGATGGGCGTATTTATCGTTATGGTCGGACTTATGGCCGCGATAGGCGGCCCGATGGCGTGGCTGCGCCTCTCGATAATCGGCGCAGCTCCGACGGAGCTGACCGCCGCCACCTACGGAGCGCAGGCGTCCGGCGTTGAGCTCGGCGGCCCCGGATACGGGCTTACGGCGATGGCGGTGTCGTGGTTCGCGATGGCGCTGAACGGCGCGGGGTGGCTCATCTTCACGGGGCTTTTTACGCCGAGCCTTGAAAAGCTCCGCGAGCGCATGAGCGGCGGAGACACGAAATGGCTCATCGTCCTTTCCGGCGCATGCTCGCTCGGTATCTTCGGCTATCTCAACAACAACGAAATCATCAAAGGCGGCGGAAGCGCGCTCGCGTCTATTTCGGGAGCCCTGTGCATGGTGCTGCTCGTCAAATGCGTGGTGCCGAAATGCCCGAAGCTCATGGAGTACTCGCTCGGCATAGCTATGATAGTCGGAATGGCCTGCGCCGTCGTCTTCGACACGATGGCGGGAAAGTAAGCGGGAGGCGCGTAAGATGGAAAACAAGACTATGGAAAACTGGAAAAGAAGCTGCGTCCGCATAGGAGCGCCGACGAACTTGCTCGCCGCAGCTACTTCGTTCATACCGGTGCTGTGGCTCTGCTCGACCTACGACTGCTGGCCCGCGCTCGACGTCGTCCTGATGGCCTGGAGCATGGTGGCGCTGTCGTTCGGAGCCTTCTACTTCGTCGAGCCTATCTCCTACTACGCGGCGCTCGGCATGTCCGGCACTTACCTCAGCTTCCTATCCGGCAACATCGGGAACATGCGCGTCCCTGTGGCGGCGATGGCGCTCGAATCGACCGACAGCCAGCCCGGCACGCTCCAGGCGGAGGTCGCCTCGACGATGGCGATATGCGGCTCTATCATAACGAACCTCGTCTTCACGACGATGGCGGCGGTGGTAGGAGCGGCGGTCGTCGCGATGCTTCCGGAATTCATCGTCGACGCTCTCACGAAATACGCGGCCGCGGCGATATTCGGAGGAACCTTCGGCAACTTCGCGATAAAATACCCGAAGGTGGCGGTATTCTCGCTTGGCCTTCCGCTCGCGGTAAAGCTGACGGTAGGCGCGCCCGCTTGGCTCCTGATAGTAATCTCGGTCTTCGGCAGCCTCGCCGTCGCGAGATTCTTCTACGTACGCGAAAACAGAACAGCTTAACCATATAAGGAGGAACATGGCAATGTGGCAGGAATGTGAAAAGCTGCAGGATTATATAGTCGGGCTCAGAAGAGACCTTCACAGGATACCGGAGACCGGGACGGATCTCCCCAAGACGCAGGCCTATATCTGCGCGGAGCTCGACAGGCTCGGCGTAAGCTACACGAAAAATAAGGGAGACTCAGGAATAATAGGCGAAATAAAGGGCGGAAAGCCCGGCAAGACGGTGCTCCTCCGCGCCGACATCGACGCGCTGCCGATACACGAGGAGACGGGGCTGCCCTTCGCCTCGGAGCACGAGGGCAGGATGCACGCCTGCGGGCATGACACGCACGCCGCGATGCTGATCGGCGCGCTGAAGGTTCTCAACGAGCACCGCAAGGAGCTCAGCGGAAACGTCAAGTTCGTCTTCCAGACCGCCGAGGAAATCTCCAAAGGCTCGCAGATAGCTATAAAAGAGGGCGTAATGGACGGCGTCGACGCGGTATTCGGAATCCATATCGGGTCGATACTCGGCGCGTCGCTCCCGTCGGGAACCATCTCCGTCGTGCCGGGCTGCTGCATGGCATCGTTCGACCGCTTCGTCCTGACGGTCAAGGGGAACGGCTGCCACGGCTCGACGCCGGAAAAAGGCGTAGACCCGGTGACAATCGCCTGCAACATCGTGCTGTCGCTCCAGGAGGTCATAGCGCGCGAGATAGCCGGAACGAAGCCCGCGGTCCTCACAGTAGGAATGATAAACGGCGGCTTCGCCTACAACATAATCCCGTCCGAGGTCAAAATCGAAGGGACGATACGCGCCGTCGAAGAGTCCGTGCGCCGGCAGCTCGCCAAACGCATTGAGGAAATCTCGAAAAACATCGCCGCGGCATTCCGCGGAAGCGTCGACTTCTTCATGGACTGGGGCGCACCGCCCGTCATCAACGACGAAAAAATGGCCGCGCTCGCCGCGAAGGCCGCCGCGAAGGTTCTCGGAGAAGAGCGCGTGGTGACCACGCAGGATGCGCCGAACATGGGCGGCGAGGACTTCGCCTACTACCTCGCGAAAAAGCCGGGAGCCTTCATGTTCCTCAGCTCGGCGGACGCCGCGAAGCATACGGACGTGCCGCACCATAACCCGAAATTCATGGTCGACGAAGACGTGTTCAGCAAGGGAAGCGCCGTATTCGTCTCGATAGTCGAAGACTTCCTGAATAATTAAAAAGATACGCTGCGAGGGCCGCCTCGGCGCGGCCCCTCTTTTCACTACCCGCAGCGCGCGCTGCAAAGCCGCCGGAGCCTCGCGCTTCCGGCGGTTTTTTTTGCTGCGCCGCGCGCGGCCGCCACAGCGGCGCGGATTTAAGCTACAATATCCGCGTATGGAACGGAAAACGGAAGGAAGGAGATTTATCATGATTGACCTTGAAGGGCTCTGGCGCGACGCGAAGGCCGCGACGCCCGTCTGCGCCGTCACGGGCGCGACGAAGAACATGATTCTGAACGCGATCACCGAGGGCGCGCGCACGCTTGAAGATATAGAAAAAACAGTCCCGCTCTGCAGCGGCGAATGCGCGCTGCGCAACGTCTCCGGCTGCGGATGCCGTGAGAACGCCGCGGCGCTGCTTGCAATCTACGTCCCCGTCTTCGAGATGATGACCGAGGGAGGCGGCTGCCGTCACGGCAGACCCGCGCCGAAGCCTGAGGGCTGCACAGGAATCCGCACGGAAAAATGCGGCGGCTGCACCGGCTGCGGCGCGTAGCGGCGTTCTGCCGGAAGGCGAAAATTTCAGCGCCTCGCGGGAATTTTTTGCTTTTCATGAAACATTATCGAGACGCGCCGCGCTTCCGCCGCGGCGTAAGCGCGGCGCACGGTCGGATTCCGCCGTTTTACGGCGCCGGCGCAAAATTCGGGCGCGGGACGCAACGCGCGCACGGACACGCGGCATGGGCGAGGTTGAAAATTTCACTGCCTCTCAGTATTTCCGCGACGCCGCAAAGCGCGGCGAAAAATCTGAAAACTAGGGAGAAAATGAAAAATGACAGGATGGATCAAAGAATTTAAGGAATTCGCAGTACGCGGCAACGTCATGGACATGGCCGTCGGCGTCATTATAGGCGCGGCCTTCGGCAAAATCGTCACCTCGCTCGTCAACGACGTGATAATGCCGCCGATAGGGCTGCTCGCGGGCGGCATGGACTTCTCGAACCTCTTCATCAACCTCTCGGCCACGCCCGCCGCGACGCTCGCCGAGGCGAAGGCGGCGAGCCTGCCGGTCATCGCCTACGGCTCGTTCATCAACACCGTCATCAACTTTCTGATACAGGCGTGGGCCATTTTCCTCGTCGTCAAGTGCGCGAACAAGCTGCGCAAGTCGGCCCCCGAAGCGCCGAAGCCCGAGCCGCGCCTCTGCCCCTACTGCTTCTCCGAAGTAAACGAAAAAGCGACGAGATGCCCGCACTGCACCTCTGAGCTGAAATAGCGCCGCCGCAAATTTGCGTAAACGGTAATAAATAGCAAAGCCCGCCGCGCCCTTCCGGCTGCGGCGGGCTTGCCGTATTCCGCGGATTTTTCACTGCCTCGCGGCTTTTTTGCGCAGCGCCGCCAAAATTCGCCGCCGCGCGTATATAATGAAACAAACGGACGGAGGTGGTGCGCGGTGAAGTATATGACGGCGGAGGAAGCGGCCGGGAGATGGGGCGTTTCTGTGCGCCGCGTGCGGAATTACTGCGCCGGCGGGTTTGTCGCGGGCGCTCTGCGCAGCGGCGGCAGGTGGCGCATCCCGGAGGACGCCGCGAAGCCCTGCCGTTCCCGCGCGGCATCCGCACCGCGCGCCGCGCTGCTCGAAGCTCTGAGGCGCGAGAAGGCGGCGGGCATCTCCGGCGGGATTTATCATAAAGTTCAGATCGAGCTTACGTACAACTCCAACCACATCGAGGGCGGAAGCCTGACGCACGACCAGACGCGCTATATATTCGAGACCGACACGATAGCCGCGGAGGGCGTGGCGCTGCGCGTGGACGACGTCGTGGAGACGGCGAATCACTTCCGCTGCGTCGATATGATTATCGAACAGGCCCGCCGTCCGCTGAGCGAGGCTTTTATCAAAAAGTTTCACCTCGTCCTCAAAAACGGCACCTCGGACATCAGGCGCAGCTGGTTCGCCGCGGGTGGCTACAAGAGGCTGCCAAACGAAGTCGGCGGGGTCGAGACCGCGCCGCCGGAGGAGACCGCCGAGCGGATGCGGGAACTGCTCGCTTCGTATGCAAAGGTGCGCGAGCGCGAGCTGGACGACCTGCTCGATTTTCATTACCGCTTCGAGCGCATCCACCCGTTTCAGGACGGCAACGGCAGAGTCGGGCGCTTGATATTGTTCAAGGAATGTCTGCGCAGCGGCGTCGTTCCGTTCATCATCACGGACGAGCTGAGGATGTTCTACTATCGCGGCCTGAGCGAATGGGAACGCGAGCGCGGCTATCTGCGCGACACCTGCCTGACGGCGCAGGACAGGTTTAAGGCTTATCTCGATTATTTCAGAATTTCATACTGACCTATGTGCGAAACGGGACGCCCGAAGCTGCGGGCGTCCCGTAAATTTTTGTTTTTTCACTGCCTCGCGGCTTTTTTCAGCAGTCTTGTCAGCGCTATGCCGCGCAGCTCTTTTTTTGAAGCGGCGCAGGACTTCGAGCGAGAGCAGCGCGGCTAGCAGCGCCGTGCCGGCGAAGTTGAGCCAAAGGCCGGTGAGGCCGAGCGGGCGGAGCAGGAATATCAGCAGCACGGGGAAGATGAGGGCCGTCGACAGCGATATCGCCGTAGCGCCCGCGGGGCGTTCGACTGCGAGCATGTAGCTCTGCGTCGCGAAGGAGAACCAGCGCAGCAGGTATGTCGCGCTGAAAAGCCTCATCGCATAGACTGCCATATCGATGAAGGCCGGGCTCGCGTCGGAGATGAAGAGCGAGGCTATCTGCGCCGGGAATATGAATATTACCGCCGCCGACGTGAAGGAGACGGCCGCGCTCGATGCGAAGCAGTATTTTTCGATAGCCTTGACGCGCCCGTAGCGCCCCGCGCCCCAGTTGTAGCCGACGGCGGGCTGGAGGCCGTCGCAGAGGCCGTAGCAGAGCGCGAGCACGAGATATTCGATGGTCATCAAAATTCCGTAGACGGATACCGCGTCCGCGCCGCCGAGACGTATCAGCAGCATGTTCATCATTATCGAGGTGACGCGCCCCGCGATGTTGTTGAGGAAGTTCGGCGCGCCCGCCGCGACGATGCGCCGCGTCATCGCGAAGCTGAAGCGCGGGCGGCGGAAGCGAAGCTGCGCCCTGCCGAGGAAGAAAGGCGCGAAGGCTATCGCGGCGCTCACCATCATGCCGAGGCAGGTCGCGAGCGACGCGCCCCATATCCCGAAGCCGAGGACGCCGAGGAAGAGGAACTCCAGCGCGCAGCTTATCGCGGACATGAAAATGTTGAGCGCCATGCTGCCGCGCACGTAGCCGCAGACGCGCAGGTAGTTGTCGACGGCGAAGATTATCGTCGTAAGCGGCGAGCAGACCGCGTAGACGCGCAGATATTCGACCGCGAGGCGCGCCAGCTCGCCCTCCGCGCCCATCAGCCGCGCTATCAGCGGAGCCGCGAAGTACAGCGCCGCGCCGATTACGGCTCCCGCCGCGACTATCATCGCGCAGGCGCACGAGAATATGTTGTTCGCCTGCTCTTCGTCGCCGCGCCCGAGGCTTATCGAGATGGGCACGGCGGAGCCGACGCCTATGAGGTCGGCGAGCGCGAAATTTATGACGACGAACGAAAATATAAAGCTCTGCGCCGCGAAGGCCGTCGAGCCGAGGAAGCGCCCGACGAGCACGCCGTCGACGCATGCGTAGAGCGACGAGGCGAGCATGCTGACCGCGCCTGGCAGCGCGACGGCGAGGAAAAGGCGCGAAGGCCGCGTCTTCGCGAAGAAATCGTGCATCTCGCCCTTCACGCGAGCCGCCCCTCCTTCCCGCGCGCCGGAAGCCTGTCTATTTCGGCGCAGTAGTGCTCCGCGTAACATTCGAGCGCCGCTATGAACTCGTCGGAAAATTTCTCGACCGTCTTCGCGAGCGCCGCCTGCTCCGCCGCGTGGACGCCGCCCATAATTTCCTCCGCGAGGCGGCGGCCCTTCTCCGTCAGGCGGATAGTCTTCTCGCGCCCGCCCTCCGCGGGGAGCAGCGCCGCGCAGCCCGCCGCGACCAGCTCCTTGACGCTCGTGTTCACCGTCGTCTTCGGCATCAGCCAGTCGCCGCAGATCTGCTTCTGCGTGTGCGGCGCGCCGTCGTCGAGCGCATAGAGAAGGTCGAGCATATTCTCCTTCACGCCGAACTTCTTCGCGCACATATAATAAGCTCCGTCCATCCTGACCGCCGCCATTCCGAGCCGGCGCACCAAATCGTATCCGTCAGCCATAAATCCATCCTCCTTGGTACGAATTCGTACCGCGATGGTAATGTAGTACGGATTCGTACCAAAGTCAAGAGCGTTTTACGCGCTTCGCAGCGGCGCGCGGTGTTGATACAGCCGCCTTTTCACAATATAATTCATAACGGCGCTTTTCTTCGGGAAACGCCCGCAGCCAACGCTAATTAAAAGCCCGCGCGCACAGACGTGACGGGCGGGAAAAATTGCTAAAAGGAGCAGACGATGAAACAGATAATATTGACCGGCGACCGTCCGACGGGCCGCCTCCACGTGGGACATTACGTAGGCTCGCTCAAGGGCCGCGTGACGCTCCAGAACTCCGGGAAATTCAACGAAATCTACATAATGATAGCCGACGCGCAGGCGCTCACCGACAACGCCGAGCACCCCGAGAAAGTCCGCAGTAATATCCTTCAGGTAGCGCTCGACTACCTCGCCTGCGGCATCGACCCCGAGAAGTCGACCATCTTCATCCAGTCGATGATCCCGCAGCTGACGGAGCTGACCTTCTACTACATGAACCTCGTCACAGTCTCGCGCGTCCAGCGCAACCCGACCGTCAAGGCGGAAATCCAGATGCGCAACTTCGAAGCGAGCATCCCCGTCGGCTTCTTCTGCTACCCGATAAGCCAGGCGGCGGACATCACCGCCTTCCGCGCGACAGTCGTCCCCGTCGGCGAGGACCAGGCCCCGATGCTCGAACAGTGCCGCGAAATCGTCCACAAATTCAACGCCGTTTACGGCGAAACGCTCACCGAGCCGGACATCATGCTCCCGGACAACCAGGCCTGCCTGCGCCTCCCCGGCACCGACGGCAAGGCGAAGATGAGCAAGTCGCTCGGCAACTGCATCTACCTCTCAGAAGAGCCCGAGGAGATACGCCAGAAGGTCATGTCGATGTACACCGACCCGCTGCACATCCGCGCGCAGGATCCGGGCCACATCGAAGACAACCCCGTATTTATCTACCTCGACGCCTTCTGCCGCCCCGAATACTTCGAGCAGTTCCTGCCCGAGTACGCGGGCCTTGACGAGCTCAAGGCGCACTACCAGCGCGGCGGCCTCGGCGACGTAAAGGTCAAGAAATTCCTCAACAACGTAATGCAGGAAGAGCTGCGCCCGATACGCGAACGCCGCAAAGAATGGGAAGCACGCCTCCCCGAAGTCTGCGAAATCCTCCGCAAAGGCAGCGAAGTCGCCGAAAGAAAAGCCGCCGAAACCCTCGCCGACGTCCGCCGCGCAATGAAAATAGACTACTTCGAGGACGGGAACCTGCTGAAGTAGAACAAACAGGCTAAACCCAATTCATACCAGACAGCCGTCTTTGCAGATTCTTCGCGCAAAGACGGTTTTTTGTTCAATACAAAAACGCCGGGGCTATGGTTCCGGCGTTTTTTTAAGGGAGAGCGGCCGGATCGTTCCGGCCTCATGTTTATATGCGTAATCGGTCGCGCGGCGTTTTTTCACGTCATGCGGAACACAAGCCGCGTTTCAGAGCCACCGCAGTCAGAGCATAACGTTTTTATAGACATAAGTAAAACAATAAAATATTATATATATCATAATAGTTTGTTATGAATTGGAGGCACGGACGTGGACGCCAAGAGCTGCGCGATTTTTATCAAGGCTGCGGAGATGGGAAGCATTACGAGGGCGGCTCTCGCGCTCGGCTATACTCAGGCCGGCGTGAGCCTCGTCGTGCGGAAGATCGAGGAGGAATGCGGCTTCCCGCTGCTGATACGCGAGAAGAACGGCGTGCGTCTCACGGACGCCGGAGAGCGGCTGCTGCCGGTTATGCGCGAGATAGCGCGATGGGACGAGCGTTTCCGCGAGACGGCGGCGGAGATAAACGGCGTGAATGTCGGAACGGTGCGCGTCGGCTGCTATTCGAGCATAGCCTATCACTGGATGCCGCGCGTCATACGCGCGTTCAGGCGGGGATTATCCGAAGATAGCGATAGATATTCTTGAAGGGAGCGTAGACGAGATAGAGCGCTGGATAGAGGAGCGGCGCGTCGACGTCGGCTTCCTCAGCGCGCGGCGCGGGCAGCGGTTCCACACGGTCGCGCTCGCGCAGGATTCCGTCCTCGTTCTGCTGCCGCCGGAGCATCCGCTCAGCGCGGCGGAGACCTTTCCGCTTTCAGAGCTCGGAGGCGCGCCTTTCATCGTTACAGACGATTCTGACGCCTATCCGGTCGTGAAGGCCTACGAGGAAAAGTACGGCCCGCTCCCGGATATGAAGGTCTCTTCGACGGGCGACGCCACGGTTTCGATGGTCGCCTGCGGCCTCGGCGTCAGCGTCCTTCCCGCGCTGATGCTGCGCGGGCACAGCGCCGGCGTCGTCGTGAAGGAAATCTCGCCGCCGTTCTTTCGGACGATTATCATGGGAATGCGCTCGCCCGGCGAGCTTTCGCCGGCGGCGCGGCGCTTTCTGGACTACGTGACGCAGTGCCTGCCGGAGCTCACGGCAGCCGCGGACTAGAACCTTCCTGTGCGCTGCAGGTATTTCTCAAGGCGTTCGCGGCGTTCGGAAGTTTGTTTTTCGAGACGGCGCGCGACAAGCAGCAGCAGCTTCTCCATATTGGCTAGGTAGCCTATATGCGAGTCCAGATAACCCGCGCCGCCGCTGCGGCTGAGGATTACCTTCGCGGCTCCGCGCGCGGGCGGCGCTGCGAAGCTGTCGGTCATCGCTATGACGGGACATCCTGCGTCGCGCGCTATCTGCGCGGCGAGCGACGCGTCGCTGGAATAGCGCGCGAAGGATATGACTATCATCGCGTCCTCTGGCGATAAATCTATGAGCTGGTCGATCAACGGACGGCATTCGCCGGGCGTCACGACTCCGGCGCGCAGGCATGAGAGCTGCACCGCCGCGGCTGCGGCGAAGCCGGCGCAGGCCCGGAAGCCCATTATATATACGTTCCGCGCCGCGGCGACGACGTCCGCCGCTTCGACTATTCGGCGGTCGTTTTCGGGCGTCGCCCCCGACGTTATTGTTTCGCCGAGATTTTCCGTATATATTGCGAGCGCGGCGAAGTCGCCCTCCGCGTTCATCGGAAGCCGTTTCGCGCTGCGCGCCGCGAGCGTGGCCCCCTCCGCGCCTGCGACTTCGGCCTGGAGCGCGCGGCGGAAGGCCGCGAAATTCCCGTATCCGAGCTTTTTCGAGAGGCGCACGACGGTCGACGGGCTCGTCCCTATGCGCGCCGCTATCTCGTATGACGACAGGAAGCAGGCGCTCTTTTTGTTCGCCACTATGAAGTCCAGCGCCTTTTTGTCGCCCTCCGTCAGCCCCGCCGCGGCTGCGGCACGCTCTTCGAGTATCATTTTCATTGTCCGCGTCCCCCTTTTAACGTAATTATATATGACTTGTATGAATCACACAAAGCCTTAAATGCTTGACATGCGTCACGCGCGAGGCTATCATGCTTCGTGTGAAGCATAAAATTTCTTAAATGACGCGTAAAAGTCAAAGGAGGGCGGAGCCGTGCGCGATATGACGAAGGGAAGCGTCGCAGGGAATATGATGGCCTTTGTCTTCCCTCTGATGCTGGCGAACGTTTTTCAGCAGCTCTACGCAGTCGCAAATTCCGTTGTCGTGGGGCGGCAGATGGGCGCGGCGGCGCTCGCGGCGACGGGGACGGCTATCCCGATAGTCAACGTCATGGTCTTTCTGCTGCTCGGCGTGACGATGGGCGGCTCCGTGCTGATGGCGGAATTTTTCGGCGCGGGGGACGAGCGTTCGCTGCGGGACGAGCTTTCGACCTCGGCGGCCGTGGGCGGGGTTTTCACGCTCGCGCTGTCGGCGGCCGGGATTTTCTGCGCGGAGCCGCTGCTTGCGCTGATACGGACGCCCGCGGAGCTTGTGCCGGATGCGTCGGCATATCTCAGAATCGTCTTCGCGGGGCTTATCTTCACCTTCGCATATAATCTCCTGTCGTTTGCCATGCGCGCGGTTGGGGAGTCCGCCGCGCCGCTCGTCTTTCTGATCGCCGCCTCGCTGCTGAACGTCGCGCTCTCCGTCTTCTTCGTGCGCGACCTGGGGCTCGGCGTCGAGGGCGCGGCTGCGGCCTCGGTGCTCGCGCAGGCGGTTTCGGCGCTGTTGTCCTTCCTATATATAAAGCTGCGGATGCCGGCGCTCGTGCCGGAGTCGTGGACGCACGTCAGCGCGCCGCTGCTGCGCCGGACGCTGTGCTTCGGCGCGGTCTCGGGCGTGCAGCAGGCGGTCACATATTTTGGCATACTCGTGTTGCAGGGTGCGGTGAACCCGCTCGGCGTGGCGCAGATAGCGGCGTTCAACGCCGTCTCGCGCGTCGACGGCTTCGTACTCGCGCTGAGCGACGGCATCGCGGGCGCGCTGATGATGTTCGTCTCGCAGAACCGCGGCGCCGGGAAGGGCGGGCGCGTCGTTCTCGGGCTTCGGCGCTCGCTTGAGATATGCGCCGTACTCAACGCGCTTTGCGCCGCGGCTCTGCTCATTTTCCCGCGTGAAATCGCCTATGTTTTTCTGCCGTCGGGCGAGAACGACGCCGCCGTGTGCGCCGCGTCGTTCATGCGCATCATGGCGGTATTTTACATGCTCGCCGTGATATGCAACCCGTTTCAGGGCTTCTTCCGCGGCGTCGGGATGATGAAGACCGTCCTGCACGCGACCTATATCCAGATCCCCGTCCGCGTCGGCGTCACCTATGCGCTTGCGCGCAGCGCCGGCATCAACGCCGCCGCCGCGGGCATAACGGCGGGATGGCTCTGCATGGCGGCCTATCAGCTGTTCGAGTATCATAAATTTGTAAATTCCGGGTGCGCGGCGCGCCACGAGAAAGGAAGATAAAATCATGGAAAAGCTGTACGAAGATAAACGGGACTGCTGCGGCTGCGGGGCGTGCGAGGCGGCATGCCCGCGCGGCGCGATTACGATGCGGGCCGACGAGGAAGGTTTCCTCTATCCCGCCGTGGACGCGGGCAAATGCGTGGACTGCGGCCTGTGCGAGAAGGTCTGCCCGCTGAAGCATGTCGAAGAGCTGAAAGCGGAGCGCGAGCCGCGCTGCTTCGCCGCGATACATAAATCGGACGAGGTGCTCATGCGCTCGACCTCGGGCGGGGCTTTTACGGCGATATCGGACGTGATACTCGCGCGTGGCGGCGCGGTCTGCGGCGTCGATTTCGACGAAAAGCTGCGCGCCGTCCACCGCGTGAGCGATACGGCGGAGGGGCGCGACCGCATGAGAGTGTCGAAATACGTGCAGAGCGACATGCGCGGAATCTTCCGCGCCGTGCGCGAAGAATGCGAAAAAAGGCCCGTCATGTTCAGCGGCACGCCCTGCCAGTGCGCGGCGCTGTTGTCGTACCTCGGCGGAAGGCCGGAAAATCTCTTCGTCTGTGACCTAATCTGCCACAGCATACCGAGCCCGCTCGTCTGGGAGGAATATAAAAAGCTGCTCGAAGCGGAGCGCGGCGGAAAAATCGCGCAGGTCTGGTTCCGCTCCAAGCGCCATCCGTGGGGCCGCGCGAACAGCAACAGGGGCTTCGCCTACCGCATGGAGGGCTCCGACGAAATTTTCGAGGACGGACGCTTTTACAACCTTTTCATACGCGAACGCGTCATAGCGCGCCCGTCATGCTCCGCCTGCTGCTTCACCGACACGCGCCGCGTCTCCGACATGACGATAGCCGACTGCTTCGGCATCGAAAAGTACGCGCCCGAGTGGAACGACGCGCGCGGCGTATCGCTGCTGCTGACGAACACAGCGAAGGGCGAAAAGATGCTCGAGGCGATAGCTCAGGCGATGAGGCTCGACGAGCGCCCGCTTGCGGAGAACACCGCGGAGCAGCAGCGCCTGTCGCGCCCCGTGGAATTTCCTGAAAACCGCGCGGAGTTCTGGGAAAAATTCCGCCGCGATGGATTGGCGGAGGCGCTGAAAAAACTAACGGCGCGCCCGCCAGCCGCAACCGCGCGCTTATGGTTAATAAAAGACAAACGTATTTATCTCTTTTCAGCAAGCTTTAGGCCGTGCCGCTGCGTTCACGGAGAGTCCGGCGCGCCGCGGCGCGGCCTTAAAATCAACGGCGGCGGGCGCGAGTTCGCCCTTGTCCGGAAATTTTCAAAAGGTCAAAAATTAGTCAGAAAAAGTATTGACAAAGATTGACCAATGATTATAATACAGCATGAAAGAAATGAGAGACGCCGAGAGCGGCGGGAAACCGAAAAGCCCAAGACGCCAAGAATTTTAAGGAGACGATAAACCATGCTACCGAAAATTTTCAGACAGAACGCAATAGACAACTTCTTTGACGACTTCGCCTTTGACACTCCGTTCGGACTTGCCCACAGAAACGGCAAAAATGAATGGAACGGCCTGATGAAGATGGACGTCAGGGAAAAAGACGGACAGTACACCGCAGACATCGAGCTTCCGGGCTGCAAGAAAGAAGACATCTCGATAGAGCTTGACAACGGCTATTTGACCGTGAGCGCCAACAGCCGCTACGAGAACGACGAAAAGGGCGACGACGGCAAATTCATCCGCCGCGAACGTTTCACCGGCCAGTGCTCGCGCAGCCTCTTCATCGGCGAGCACGTGAAGCAGGAGGACGTGAAAGCCAAATTTGAAAACGGCGTGCTCTCGCTGACCTTCCCGAAAGAGGGCGAGGAAGCCAAGAAGAGCACGACCATCGCAATCGAAGGATAATCGAAAGAGAAATCTTCCGAAGAAAACGCAACGCAAAGGGGACGGCCTTAGGCCGTCCCCTTTTGTGTGTCTTTATCCGCGCCGTTCGTCAGGCGCCCGTCATCATCCCAGAAAATGCTCCGTCAGATATTCTATAAACTCCTCGACCACTCCGGGGAGCTTTCTCGATTTTTTGCAGATTAGGTTGATTTTGCGGACCGTGTGCTCGTCGTCGAGACGGTAGTAGCAGAGGCCGCCGTCACCGTATTTCATCAGCTCGGCGCGAACGAAGGCCGCGCCTATGCCCGCAGCCGCCATGTGGTATGAGGTCATCAGCTGGTCGAGCGTCATGATGACCTTCGGCGTGACGCGCGCGCGGCGGAAAATTTCGAGCGCGCGCTCGTGCATGTCGTTGCCCTTTTCAAAAGAAGGAACGGCGCGTCCGCGAACTCTGCTATGGAGACCTTCGGAGCCTCCGCCGCTACGCGCAGGCCGTCGAGGTCGTCCGCGCCTATGCGCCGCTCCGAGAGGCGGCGGTTCGCCGGAAAGGCGCGCGGCACGGCGAGGACTATCTCCTCCTCGCCGATCGCGGCGCTTTTATAGGCGTTCGCGGGCCATTCCTCGACGGCGATGCATACGTCTATCGTCTCGGATTGGAGGCAGTTCGCCAGGTCGTCGACGCCGGCCTCGATGATGTTCACCTTCGCGTCGCGGTGCTCTTCTCCGAAATTTTTTCACAAGCGCCGGCAGCACGTAGGTGCAGAAGAAGGCCGGCGCGCCGATGTTGAGCGTCCCGCGCCGCTCGCTGAGGAAGCCGTCGAAATACTCTTCGAGCGCTTTCTGCTCGCGCATCATGCGTTCGACCGCCTCGACGTAGCGCCGTCCCGCCTCGGTCAGCTCGACCGGCGCGCGGCTCCTGTCGAAGAAAGCGCAGCCCCAGCGCGCCTCCTCACGCTGTATAGCCGCGCTGAGCGCCGGCTGCGAAACGTAAAGCTTCTGCGCGGCCTTCGAGAAGCTCTTTTCTTTAATAGACTTCGTAGATGTAAACAGCTCCGTTTTTTAACACCGCGCCGCCCCCGCATTCCGCTCTTTCGTGAAGTTTGCGCGCGCACCGCCGTGCGCAGCTTCGCGCGTGGATTTATGAAAAGTATATACGCGCGCGCGGCGCGGCGGCAAGTGCGGGCGGAGGCGGCGTGCCTAGGAGCTGCGCCGAATTTTGGAAAATCGCCGGAAATGTACAGAACCGGCCGCCCGTTTATGCTTTGGGCGGCCGGTCTGTGTTGTTTCGTAAATTTAGGATTTTTTATTTAACCATGTAGACTATCTGCACTTCGACGGGCGCGTCTCCGGGGAGGCTGGCTACGCCTATTGCGGCGCGGGCGGCGGTGCCTGCTTCGCCGAGCTCTTCGCAGAGGTATTCGCTTGCGAAGTCGGCGATTTTCGAGTGGGCGTTGAAGCCTTCGCCTGCGTTGACGTAGACGGTCATCGAGAGGACGCGGGCGATTTTTTCGCCCGGCTCGAGCCTGTTGCGCGCGGCGGTCAGCGCGTTGGCGGCGGCGAGGCGCGCAGCCTCGCGGTATTTTTCGAGCGGCTCGCCCGCCTCGACCTTGCCGGAGAATTGGAGCACGCCGTCTTTGCGCGGCGTCATGCCGGCGGTGAAGATGAGGCTTCCGCCGCGCGTCGCGGGAACGTATTTGCCCTGCGGGACGGGGTCTTTGGTCTTTTCGCTCATTTTATTTCCTGTAGAGCTCCATGAGCTTGAAGAGACGTTCCATCGCGGCGACGGCCTTGTCGTGGTCCTGCGAGAAGTTTATGCGGAAGCTGTGCAGGAACTGTGGGCCGAACTCCGTGCCGGGCGTTACCGTGACGTTCGCGTGCGCGCGCGCTATGCGGATGAACTGGTGCAGCGAGACCTCGAGCTCGGGGATCGTGACGAAGAGGTAGCTGCCGCCGTCGGTCGGGCGCGCTGTGACGCCGGGGACTTTTTTGATGACGGCCATGATGTCGTCGCGGATGCGCTGGTGCTCGGCGACGCGCGCGGCGAGCCAGCCTTCCGGCTCGCTGAACCAGCAGCGGAATACGGCCTGGTTGTAGCCGCCGCAGCGCAGCGACATGATGGCCTGGAGCTTCTCCATGCGGTCGATTATCTCCGCGGTGCCGAAGGCCGCGCCGAGGCGGTAGCCGCTGAGGGATTCGGTCTTGGAGGGGCCGATTATCGTGACGAGGTTCTCGGGGATTTCGCTCTGCGCGCAGAGGTGCGTGTATTCGACGCCCGCGTAGACCTGGCGCGAGTAGAGCTCGTCGACGATGAGCGTCGCGCCGTATTTTTTGGCGAGTTCTGCGATTTTGAGAATTTCGTCGCGCGAGTAGACGCAGCCGGCGGGGTTGTTCGGGTTGGAGAAGAGGAAGAGCTTGACGCCGCCCTTGAAGGCCTCTTCGAGCGCCGCGAGGTCTATGCCGGAGCCTTTCTCCTTGTCCTCATAGTGCATGAGGACTGGCACGAGCTCGCCGCCGAAGAACTCGGTCATCTTGCGGTTTCCGAAGTAGTCCGGCTCGACTATCGCGACCTTGTCGCCGGGCATGATGTTCGCGCCCATCGCGAGGAAGAGCGCTCCCTGCGTGCCGGGCGTGAGGATGAGGTTTTTCGTCGGGTCTATCTTCGCGCCGGAGAAGGCGGAGAGCTTCGCAGCGATGTCCTCAAGGATTTCCTTTCTGCCGCGGTAGGGCGTGTAGGCCTGCGCGCCGCCCTCTTCGACGCCCTTCGCAAAGAGTTCGAAGCTGCCGGGGGTCGGCAGGTGCGCGTCTACGTCGCCGTGGCTGAAGTCTACCGGCGCGCCTTCGAGCTTCGGCCCGCGCAGGTCGAGCGCCGCGTTTTTCTGTAAGCTTTCTTGTCCCGGTGCGTTGTCCACGCCGAGGGTGCTGAATTTTTCGACTATGTTCAATGTGAACGCCTCCCATTAAGGTTGTCGGGTGATCTTTGTTAATTTTTATATCAAATGCGCGCGGGAGCGTCCAATATTTATAAATTATAACGTTATAACATGGCGCGGTTTCAACAAAATCAACGCGGGACGCCCTTAAAATCCTCACATTTTCGCGGTATTATGGGGGCGATGAAAAACCTTGAAAAATACTTGTTTTTACGGAGGTACGTATCATGGAGCATAAGAGGTTGCTTTCCGGCGGAGTTCTCGCGCTCTGCGCCGTCTTCGCGGCGCTCGCGCTTTTCGCCGCGCCGGTGCTCGGCGGAAAGGGAGGCTTCTCGGTGCGGTCCTTCTCGCCGCAGGGCGAGACGGACGGCGCGGTCGAAATCGTAGCGCGCTTCACCGAGGCCGCCGTCGCGGACGAGGCCGTGGGGAAGAAGCTCGCGCCTTCGGAATCGCCCTTCGCCTTCTCGCCCGAGATAGCGGGGACGGGAGTATGGCGCGACGCGTCGACCTCGTCTTTACTCCCTCCGGCGGACGGCTCGCGCCCGCGACGCGATATGTCGCGACGGCGCGCGATTCGCTCGCCTCGGCCGGCGGCGAAGCGCTCTCAGGCGCGCGCAGCTTCACATTCAGCACGCCCGCGCTGTCGTTCGTGGGAGCGAAGCAGACGGATTTCGACCAGCGCAGCGGGCGCACGGAGTTCGAGCTTGAATTCTCGCTGCCCGTATCGCCGCAGCGTCTGCGCGGATACGCCGAGGTGAAGGATGAAAAGGGCGGCCTGCTGAAATTTGCGCTGAGCCAGACCGTTTCAAAGAAAATTCGTATGTCCGTAGAAGCGCCGCGCGCGGAGAAGCTCATGCTCACGATAGCGGCGGGGCTCCCATCCGAGGCGGGGCCGCTCGGCCTTGAAAAAGCCGTCTCCGTCGAGCTCAAACGCTCGCTCGTCATGGAGCTGCGCGACGCGCGCGCCGAATCTGCGATGGAGGGCGGGCGGATAATAATAGAGACGACCGCGCCGGTAGATTTTGCGAAGGCCGCGTCCTTCGTCGAGCTTTCGCCGAAGAAGGAATTCACAGTCGAGCCTTACGGCGGCGGCTTCGCGCTTTCGTCCAAAGGCTTCGGGCCGCAGGACCGCGTGAAGGTGACGGTCAAAAAAGGCTTCCCGGGACTTTCAGGGCGCAGCCTCGCGGCTGACTGGAGCCGCGCCTTCATATTCCCCGACGTAGAACCCTCGGTGCGTTTCCCCGAGGCGGACGGCGTCATATCGCCCGAAGGCTCGCTGCGCGTCCCGGTCGAGAGCGTCAACTACGACAAGCTGCGCGTGATAGTCTGGCGGCTCTACGACAACAACATCCCTCTCGCCTCGCGCGGCGGCTTCGGCTACGGCGGATACCCGACGGAGCTTTCGCGCCTCGTCGTGAGCAAGGAGTTTTCCGTGAAGGGCCGCCCGAACGAGACGGCGCGCCGCGCGCTCGACCTGCGTCCTCTGCTTGAGGGCGAGCGCGGAGTATTCTACATCGTCGCGCAGGGCGTGGGCCGCTCGTGGAGCGAGGCGCGCGCGACGGTGAACGTCACGGACCTGGGCCTCACCGTGACGATGGGGCGCGAGGGCGCGATCGCGCGCGTCCTCTCCGTCTCTTCGGCGAAGCCCGTCGAGGGCGCTAAGGTCACGCTCTGGTCGCACTCGAACCAGCCCGTCGGCGAGGGCGTGACGGGCGCGGACGGCCTTGCGAATATAAAGCTTAACCCGGACGACGAGCGCGGCGTGCCGTCGGTGGCCGTCGCCGAAAAGGGCGGCGACACGGCGTACATAGCCTTCGGCTCGGGCCTCTTCGGCGGCAACGACGAATTTGACACGAGCGGCATGCCGTGGACGCAGGACGGATATTCCGCATTCTGCTGGACGCCGCGCGACATCTTCCGCCCCGGCGAGACCATCCCCATATTTGCGATAGTCCGCGGCGAGGACGGGAAAGCGCCGCAGCCCTTCCCCGTCGAGATGCGCGTATGGTCGCCGGGCAAGCTGTGGGAGAAGCGCGCCGTCAAGCTGACCGGGGAGGGCGTATTCGCCGCGGAGATAAAAGTCCCCGCGAACGCGCCTACCGGCTCGTGGGGCGTGGAGCTCTGCGTCCCGGCCACGGAGCGCGCGATGTGCTATAAAAACGTCTACGTCGAGGACTTCGCGGCTCCGCGTATGTTCGTCGACGCGGCGGCGGCCCCGGCCTCCGTCACAGGAGAGGGCAAAACTTCGATAAACATCTCGGCGCGCCATTCCTTCGGCGGCGCGGCTGCAAATATGCCGTGGGAGGCCGAGCTTCAGCTTATAGACAAAAATTTCGAGCCCGAGCGCTGGAAGGGCTTCTCCTTCCGCGACGCTGAAAAGAAATTCTCGCCCGAGCGCCGCGTCTTCGCCTCCGGCGAGCTGGACGCGGAGGGCAGGGCGGCGGCGCAGCTCGACTGCGGCGGATGGAGCGCGCCCTCGATGCTCGCGCTCTCCGTGCGCGCGGGCGTCATGGACGACGGCGGACGCTGGACCTACAGCACGATAGTCGTGCCGTGGTATCCGTCGGAGACGATGACTGGCATTGAGCTGCCCGAGAGCGCGGCCCCGGGGCGCGCCGTGAATTTCCGCGCCGCGGCGGTGAAGCCCGACGGGACGGCGGCGGACGTTAAAGAGCTGAAATATTCCTTCTTCCGCACAGTGCGCCGCTCGGTGGTGTTCGAGAGCGACGGGCGCATGAGCCGCAAGGTCGAGGAAGAATTGATTCCGCGCGGCGAAGGCGCGATAAAGCTGAAAAACGGCGTCGGACGCGCCTCCGTCAAGCCGGACGAGCCCGGCGAGTATTTGCTGCGCGTCGAGACGGCGGACGGAAGCTCGCGCGCTTCGTCGCGCCTCTACGTCTACGGCTCGGGCGACGGCGGCGGCACGAACCTGCCGGACGCAGTGACGATTACGACCGACAAGAAAATTTACAAGGCCGGCGAAACCGCGAAGATAAAGATAAAAGCGCCGTTCGCGGGCTCGGCCTTCGTCGCCGTCTCGACGAATTCGCCGCAGCTCTACGAATGCCGCGCGATTTCCGGAAAGACGGCGGAGTTCTCGGTCAAGATAACCGAGGAGATGAAGCCGAACGCCTGGATAACGGCGCACGTCGTCCGACCCGCGCAGGCCGACGGCACGCCGCCGCGCGCCTTCGGAGCCGCGCCGCTCATGGTCGACAATTCCGACAGCCGCCTGACGGTCGAGCTCGACGCGCCCGCGAAGATAGAGCCGGGCGAGAATACGATTTCTCTGACCGTTAAGGACAGCTCCGGCAGCGGCGCGGCGGCGGACGTCACGGTGATGCTCGTCGACGAGACTGTGCTCGGCCTCACAGCCTACGAGACGCCCGCGCCGTGGGAATTCTTCACCGCGCGCAGGCAGCTCGGCATGGAGACATACGACCTCTACGGCTCGATGCTCGCGCCCGAAAAGCCCGCCACGCCTCTGCTCACGGCTGGAGGCGGCGCGGCCCCCGAGTACGCCGACGCTATGGCCTCGCGCATGATGAAGATGGCGAACAGCCTAAGCCCCGTGCAGGCGCAGCGCTTCCGCACGCTCTGCGCGACGGCGCGCGCGAAGGCCGACGCTCAGGGCCGCTGCACAGTGACGCTCGACGTTCCGGAATTTTCGGGGACGGCGCGGCTCATGGCGGTAGCCGCGACTGCGAAAGCAGAGGGCGCGGCCGAGGCCGAGGTCAAAATCGCGCGCGACGTCGTGACGGAGCCGTCGCTTCCGCGATTTGCCGCCCCGGGCGACATATTCTCAGCGCCCTGCCGCTTGTTCAATATGACAGATAAAGCAATAGAGGTAACCTTCACTGCAGAGAGCCTCGACGAATCGACGCTCGTCGGCTGGGATGTCTCCGCGCGCGATTACAAAAAGCTGACGATAGAGCCGAACGGCTCCGTCACAGTTCCGCTGAAATTCCAGGCGAAGACCGTTGGCGTCGCGAAGGTGCGCTACACGGCGAAATGGGCGGGCGGGAGCTCCGTCTCGGAGATAGAGCTGCCCGTGCGTCCCGCCGCGCCGCGCGTGACCGAGAGCGGATTCAAGGCGCTCAAGCCCGGCGATAGCTGGAATTTCGTAATTCCGGGCGCGGGCCGCGACGGTGCGGAGAACTTCGCGCAGGTCACGGCCTCGCTCTCCGCGATGCCGCAGCTCTCGGTTTCGTCCGTCGCGCGTATGCTCGCCTCGTACCCATACGGCTGCTTCGAGCAGACAGTCTCCGCCGCGTGGGCGCGTCTCGCGGACCCCCGAGATAGTCAGGGGCTTCGACGCGGAGCTTGCCGGCGGCGGCGAGGTCGAATCGGCCGTCCGCGACATAGAATCGCGGCAGAACTACGACGGCGGCTTCCCACGCTGGGCGGGCGAGTCGTGGTCGCGCCCGTGGGAAAGCCTCTACGGCGCGCACTTCCTGCTTGAGGCGCGCCGCCTCGGCTACGCGGTCTCCGACGACGTTATCCGCGCCGCCGTAGATTACGCGCGCGCGCTGCTGCCGCTCGCGCCCGGCACGGACGGCGACGAGGAGTGGCGCGACACGCTGACGCGCCGCGCGTATGCTTCGTTTGTGCTGACGCTCGCGGGCGAGCCGCCGCTCGGCTGGATGGAGAGCCTCGGCGAGAACGCCGCGCAGATGGCCCCCTCGGGCAGGCTGCTGCTCGCATCGGCCTACGCCGCCTCGGGCGATAAAAAGTCCGCGCTCGCGCTGATAGGCAAGCCCTCGGCGAACCTAGGCGAAACGCCCGCCGCGAACGAAAACCTCGACTCCGCGCTGCGCGACGAGGCGCTGAAGCTGCTCGCGCGCACATACGCGGCCCCGGCGGGCGGCGAGACGGCGGCGGCTGCTTCGTCGCTGATTGCGAAAATCAACGGCGGCGCGCCCGTCACGACACAGGAGGGCGGCTTCGCTATGGCGGCGCTCTCGCGCTGGTTCGCGGCGAACCCGCGCAAGGGAACGCCCGCGGGCGCGCTCTCCTGCGCCGGCTTCGACGGGCGCGTGAACGCGAAGACCCCGACAGTAACGTCAGACCGCGCCGGTAACTACACGGCGAAGAACGGCGGAAGCGCGCCCCTCTACGCCGCGTGGTCCGTCTCCTACATCCCGTCGGGCGAGGTAAAAACGCGCGACGACGGCATAGAGCTGAGCCAGAAGATAGTAGAGCGCGGCGGCAAACCGCTCGGCAAATCCGTCGCACGCAGCGCGGCGCTGACCGCGACCGTGACCGTGACGCCGAAGGGCGGCGCGCTGAACAACGTCGCCGTCGTCCTGCCGCTGCCCGCGGGCTTCGAGCTTGAGAACCCGCAGCTGACCGCCGAGGGCGATGTCGCGCCCGGCGCGCGCTCCGCGGAAATTTCGACGCCCGCCGGAGTTACGGTTGACGAGCGCGACGACAGGCTCATCCTCTTCATCGACCGCCTTGAGAAGCCGCTGACGTGGCATTACTCGCTGCGCGCCGTCACGGCGGGGGACTTCGCAGTCCCGCAGATTTACGCCGAGTGCATGTACGACGCGGGCGTGGCAAGCGTGTCGGGAGGCGGCAGAATCACGGTAAATGAAGCAAAATAAAGGAAACGGCGGGCGCGCGCGGAAAATCCTAGGCGCGCTCGCCAAGCCCTTCAAAAACGCGGGGGCGGAGAAAAAGCCCGCCCTCCTGCTTTTTATATTCCTCTGCATATACGGCGCGGCGGCGCTCGCGCTGCCTATGGAGCGCATACTCCGCCGCCCCTCGTCGCTCGTCGTCACCGACATGCGCGGCGCGCCGCTCCGCGGGACGCTCTCCGCGGAGGGCGAATGGCTGCTCCCCGTCCCGATGTCGGAGATGGGGCGCTGGATGCCCGCCGCCGCCGTCGCGATAGAGGACAGGCGCTTCTACGCGCACCGCGGCATGGACTGGCTCTCCGTCGCGCGCGCCGCGCGGCAGAACGTGACGGAGGGGCGCGTCGTATCCGGAGCCTCGACGATAACGAGCCAGGTCGTCCGACTCGCCGTGCCGCGCGAGCGCACACTTCCGAACAAGCTGCTCGAATTCACCCAGGCCGCGGCGCTCGAATTCATCCTCACAAAAGACGAAATCCTCGAAATTTACCTGAACAGCGTCCCATTCGGCGGAAACACGCGCGGCGTCGAGGCCGCGGCGCGCACGTGGTTCGGCAAATCCGCGAAAGAGCTTTCGCTCGCCGAGGCGGCGCTGCTCACCGCGCTGCTGCGCGGCCCGAGCTACTACCGCCCCGACCGCCACCCGGAGCGCGCGCTCGAACTGCGCGACAGGCTCATAGACACGCTCGCGGAGCGCGGCGTAGCGACCGAGGAAGAGGCGCGCCGCGCGAAGCTCGAACCGCTGCCGAAATCGCGCCTCCCGATAGCCGCGGAACGCATACAGGCCGCGGATGCGGCGGCGAAGCACGGCAGCGCGCGTGAACATCTCGATAAGTATGGGCGCTTCCGCTCGACGCTCGACGCGGACAAACAGAACATTCTGCTCGCGGAGCTCCGCGCCGCGCTCGCGAACATGGACGGGGGAGTAACCGCCGCGGCGGTGCTTGTCGAGAACAAAACGGCGAAGGTGCGCGGCTACGTAGGCAACGCGCGCGAAGGCACGGGCGCGCAGGCCGCGTGGGTGGACTGCGCCGCCTCGCCGCGCTCTCCCGGCTCGGCGCTCAAGCCCTTCATATACGCGCTCGCCTTTGAACGCGGCGTTTCCGCCCCTGCTGCGATGATAGCCGACGTGCCGGACGCGGACGACGCCGCGGGCGTGCGCAACTTCGACCGCCTCTACCGCGGCCCAGTCTCGGCGCGCACCGCGCTCGCCGACTCGCTCAACGTCCCCGCCGTGAAAATGTTCCGTGCCGCCGGGGCGGAATCCGTCCTAGGACTGCTGCGGCGGCTCGGATTTTCGCGCCTCACGCACGAGGCCGCGTGGTACGGCGACAGCCTCGCGCTCGGCGGCTGCGAAGTGACGGTGCTCGAGCTTGCGCGCGCCTACCGAACGCTCGCGGCGGGCGGGCGCGACGCGCCGCTCGTCTGGTACGAGAACGCGCCCGCGCCCGACGAGACGCCGCTGCTATCCGAAGCCGCCGCCGCGCTCACGCTCGACGTCCTCAAAGAGGCGCGGCGAAAACCTCCCCGCCTACGCCGCGGCGGAAAACGACGGCAAAATCATAGCCTTCAAGACCGGCACCTCCTACGGCCTGCGCGACGCGTGGTGCGCCGCCGTCACGCCCGATTGGACGCTCGTCGTATGGCTTGGCGACCCGCGCGGACGCCGCGCGCGAACCTTCGCGGACTCACAGCCGCGCGCCCGCAGCCGTGCGCGTCATGACTGCGCCTCACGCAAAAAAACGCGCCGTGGTTCGCATTGCCCGCGGCGGTAGAAAAAGCCGAACTCTGCCCGCTCTCCGGCGCGCCGCGCGGACAATGGTGTCCGCAGAAAACCACCGACCTTGTTATAAAAAACGTCACGAGCACGGAGCCCTGCTGCCTGCACGCTTTGAGAGACGGCGAGATAAAAATAATCTGGCCCGAAGAGCTCGCGCGCTTCTTCGCCTCGCGCGGAAAAGCCGCCGCGCCCGCGCGCCTGACGATAACCTCTCCGCGCGGCGGCGCGACATACACGCTCGCCGGAAACGGCGGCCGCCTCGTCCTCAAATCCGCGGGCGGCGAAGGCGCGGTCTACTGGTTCGCCGACGGCGAATACATAGGCTCGGACGACGGCGCGCAGAGCGTGACGTGGCCCATGACCCCCGGCGCGCACCTGATAACCGCCGCCGACGACCGCGGCTCCACCGCGAAGGCGGAAATTACGGTAAAAGACCCGCGCGCCGCCGCGCCCGACCTCCCGACGCTCGAAGCGCTGAACTGACCCGCGCGCCCGCAATTTGCGGCGCGGCGCGAAAATCCGCTATAATCTCACCGTGGGGAACTCTTCAAAACTCAATAACGGAGGGACAGAGATGGTCATAAAATACGTACTCATAATACAGTGCGACATAGCGCGGCAGAGATGCAGCGGCTTCGCCTGCACCGACAGCTTCTACAACCGCGCGGGATTCTTCAAAGACTGCGGCTACGCGCACGGCGTCCGCTACATCGCGCTCACCTGCGGCGGCTGCTGCGGCGCGAGCCTCGCGTCGAAGCTCGAGCATTTCTCGAAAAAGCTGATAAAAGCGACGGGAATCAAAAAAGACGAGGTCGCCGTCCACCTTTCGTCGTGCATGGTGACCGACAACTACCACCACGACCGCTGCCCGCACCTCGACTACATCAAGGCGCTCGTCCTCAAAAAAGGCTTCAAGCACATCGTCGAGGGCACGTTCAAAAGCGAGAACGCGGCGAAAAAACGCGCCGCGGGCATATACAAGGACTACGAGCTGCAAAAGCTCGAATGCGCGGAAGATTAGCGCGAGGGGCGGAAATTCAGCCGTTTCGCTAATTTAATACGAAGGCAGTACCGGCCCGCGCCGCCGCGGCTTGATGCCCGGCGGCGTGGCTTTTGCGCGCTCCGCAATGCTATACTATGCTCGTGACGTTATCATGAACGACGAAAACGGACGGCTCAGCAGGGAGATAACTTGGCTCCAGGGTACGGCGATGACGATAGGCGCGGTCATCGGCGCGGGGATTCTCGTGCTTCCGGCGCTCGCGGCGGAGGCGGCGGGGCCCGCGTCGCTCGTCTCGTGGGCGCTGATGGGGCTTTTCGCGCTGCCGATGC
>ENA-OQCL01000096-OQCL01000096.1-human-gut-metagenome-genome-assembly--contig:-NODE-96-length-47876-cov-10.352761_pt1 | contig 47876 bp, 38 predicted proteins | sample MGYA00242502_ERZ504586 | MGnify/ENA primary metagenome ERZ504586 (study PRJEB26092, sample SAMD00036316) | human gut metagenome | host: Homo sapiens | study: EMG produced TPA metagenomics assembly of... | reverse complement strand
TAAAAAGAAAGAGGTCTTTGATATGCGTAGTTTGATTCCATTTGATGGTCTGTTTGGCAATACGGTTCTGGATCACTTCTTTGATGATGATATGCCGACGGTGTATCAGGATTACACCGCTGTCCCGAAGGTCGATATTGAGGATAAGAAGGATCATTACGAGATCACTTGCGATATGCCGGGGTTCAAGAAGGAAGAGATCCATATTTCTTATGAAAATGGGATCCTGTCTCTGGGCGCAAAGAAGGAAGACAAGAAGGATGCCGATGATACAGAGCATCACTACATCCGCCGCGAACGTGCTTCTGTCTCCTTCAGCCGTCAGTTCACGGTGAAAGGCATCAAGGAGGAAGGCATCAAAGCGGCACTGAAGGATGGTATCCTGACCATCATGCTGCCGAAGGAAGAAGAAAAGAAGGCAGAACCATCGCGTCAGATCACGATCGACTAATGTCTTTTGAGAGACGCTGATGCGATCGCATAGAAAGCCCCTGATCGGAAATTTTCCGGTCAGGGGCTTTGTGGTGTACGGGGTCTAGGGACTGGGAGGTTGGTCGCGTGAAACGGTACTCCCACATTCAGGGGAAGCCAACCCCGCCTCGCTTCGCTCGTCTGCCCCTTCCAGAGGAAGGGGCGCGAATGATTTTTAAGGAAGCACTGATTCAATCGTTGTCATTCGCGGTCAGGCTCTTGCGCTTCCCACACATATGCCACGCACTTCTCCGCTTTCCTCATCTGTCTTTCATGCCGCCTGTGCCCTATCCGCCCCTGCGGGGCACCTTCCCCTCGAGGGGAAGGCTGACGATACGAGGACAGCACCCGCTAAAAAGCGGCGAAGCCGCCTCCTTCCCCTTTGAACCCTTTGAACCCTCTGAACCTATAGAACCCGCTTCCCCTCCTCTTCATTGTCAACCGCAATTATTTTCTTGATTGACACATCTGATTGTTTATTCTATACTTACCTACAAGGTAACAATTCAAAGGGGCGAGTGGCCCGAAGGAATGAAGGAAAGGGAGAATCATCATGGAAAGTGCTTGTGCAGAGATCATCAGATTGGCGGAGAAGGTCATGGATGGGGGTGAGATCACGCAGGAGGAAGCGAAGAGTCTCATCCGCACGAAGGATGAGGATACCATGCTGCTGCTTGCGATGGCCGATAAGATTCGTCAGAAGTTCAATGGAAATGCGGTGGATTTCTGTGCGATCATCAATGCAAGAAGCGGGCATTGCCAGGAGAATTGCAAGTTCTGCGCGCAGTCGGGCTGGTATCACACGGGCGCAAAGGTGTACCGTCTTCTGCCGGAGGAAGAGATCCTGGCGGCAGCGAAGAAGGCGAAGGAAGCAGGCGCTGTCCGTTTCTCTCTGGTGACTTCCGGCCGTAACCAGGATAATCCGAATGAGTTCGATGAGATCATTGATATCGTGAAGAAGATCAGAGAGCAGGTGGGCATCGAGGTATGTTGCTCGCTGGGGCTGATCTCCAAGGAGCAGGCACTCCAGCTGAAAGAGGCGGGCATCACGCGCATCCACTGCAATATCGAGACGTCGCCTTCCTATTTCCCGGAGATCTGCTCGACGCATACGATGGAGGATAAGGAGGATATCATCCATACCGCGCAGTCGGCAGGGATCCGCGTGTGCTCCGGCGGGATCATCGGGCTCGGGGAGTCTCTGGATCAGCGGGTGGAGATGGCCTTCCACCTGAAGGAGATGCATATCGACTCGGTACCGCTGAATATCCTGAATCCGGTGAAGGGGACGCCTTTCTATACGAATAAGCGTCTGCCGCCGCTGGAGGTGCTCCGCACGTTTGCGATGTTCCGTTTCGTCCTGCCGAAGGCACTGATCCGCACCGCAGGCGGCCGTGAGGTGAACCTGCGAAGCCTGCAGGCGTATGCGCTGACAGGCGGGCTGAACGGCATCATGGTGGGCGGCTATCTGACGACAGGCGGCCGCGATCCGAAGGAGGATATCCGCATGACGGAGGATCTCGGACGTTCCATGACGACACCAAAGCTTTGAGAGCAGGGATTAGTGACTAGGGATTAGTAGCTAGGGATTAGGAATCTCGAGTGACTGGGAACTCGGGATTAGAAATCAGAAGTCAGACATCAGACCTCCGATTTCTGCCCTCACTTCCGATTTCCCAAATAACCTGTAACAATCAACAAATGCATAGAAATATTCCCATTGTCAAACACGAATATTTCTATTACGTATGATACGTAAGGTATGACAAAGGCAAGACCCGGCCATGCGGTCGGAGGATTAAAAAAAGAGTGTTTTACAATGAAAAGCAGCTGCGAACAGATCTTGAAGCGGACGGGAAAGGTCTTGAATGGCGGAGCGATCACAGAAGAGGAAGCGAGGACGCTGATCCGTACCGCAGGTATCATGCTTTGAGGGATAAGGCGGTCGCTTTCCTTCCTCTGCCTGCTTTTGGCGGGATCGTGCATCGGTGTTTTCCTGAAAGAAAATGGTGAGGCAAATCATGGATGAACATATAGCAACCATCACTCGGTGTATGGATCAGGTGCTTGCGGGAAGAGAGATCTCCAGAGAGGAGGCAGAGACGCTCTTTGCGGCCGGAAAGGAGGAGCCCTTCTTCCTTATGGCGGCAGCAGACAAGATCCGGAAGACCTTCTGCGGCGATCAGATGCGCTTTTGCAGCGATGTGAATGCCAGAAGCGGACGGTGTACGGAGAATTGCAAGTTCTGCGCGCAGTCGGGCTGGTATCACACCGGCGTCAAGGAGTATCCGCTAAGAAGCCCGGAGGATCTGCTCCGCGAAGCCAAACAGGCAGAGGCCTATGGCGCAGAACGCTTCGGCATCGTCACCTCCGGCCGCGGGCAGAGCGATCCTGTGCAGTTTGCTTCCATCGTAGAAGCGGTGAAGCGGATCAGCAAAGAGACGAAGCTCTCCGTCTGCTGCTCGCTCGGACTTCTGACCGAAGAGCAGCTGAAGACGCTGAAGGCGGCAGGCTGCCAGCGCATCCACTGCAATCTGGAAACGGCGAAGCGCCATTTCCCCGCCATCTGCACCACGCACACGTATGAGGAAAAGGAAGCGCACATCCGCCGCATCCAGCAGGCGGGTCTGGAGGTCTGCTCCGGCGGCATCTTCGGGCTGGGGGAAACGGAGGAAGACCGGATAGACATGGCCTTTGCTCTTCGTGAGCATCACGTCACCTCTGTGCCGCTCAATATTTTCAATCCCATCCCGGGAACGCCCTTTGGCAAGAATAAGCCTCCGAAGCCGATCGAGATCCTTCGGATGTTCGCCATGTACCGCTTCATCCTGCCTCACGCCATCATGCGCGTATGCGCGGGACGTGAGAATTCGCTCCGCGACATGCAGGCCTTTGCCCTCTCGGCGGGGCTCAATGGCGCGATGATCGGCGGCTATCTCACCATAGCCGGCCGTTCGCCGGAAAGAGATAAGCAGATGGCCGTCGATATGGGACGGACATTGTAAAAAAAACAGAGCCCTCTTTTGCAAGCAAAAGGGGGCTCTGTTTTTGGGTTCAGGGTTCAGGGTTCAGGGTTCAGGGTTAGCCTTGGGGGCGGCTCCGTCCACTGATTATGAATGAAAGCTTTGCGCGAATGAGGAATTAGGAATTAGAAATTAGGAATGGTGGTGCGGCGCATAAAAATCAGAAGCGCCGCGGAGTTTTGATGGCGCTTCGCGCGCATCGTCATCCCGAGCGCAGCCGAGGGATCTTTCTTGCACTGCGGTCCGTATCACATAGGCACTGGCAGGGAAACGACGTCTTGGTGCACCGTATTTCTGCGTTCACACATGCATCGTTTATCGGTCTGCAAGGAAGATTTCTCGCTTCGCTCGAAATGACGATACGAGAGACTCCTAGTCCCTAATCCCTAGTTACCAGTCATCAGCCACTAGTCCCTAGCCACCAGCTGCCAGTCCCTGTCATTTCCCCTCCATCATCCTCCGTATCCGTTCGCGCCGCCTTCTGGCAGCTTCTTCGTCGACGATGATGAGATGGCCGGTGTCAGTGACGATCTCTTTGCGCTTCATATCAGCGGGCTTGACAGGCGCGGTGCTTTTGTAGTCGAAGCCGCCGGCGAGGTGACAGCTGGCGCAGTCCCTGCCGCGCGCGCCGCGCAGCATGCGGTAGAGGCAGTAGAGAAACCAGCCGCCGATGGCAAGGCCGATGAGGATGGTCAAGAGTGTGTGCATAAGGGTCCTTTCTTACAGAAGCTATGGGGGATCGGGGAGGAAATCACCCCTGGGAGTGCCGTTTCGCTCGCTCCGCGGCAAGCTCGTCCAAAAGGTTTGGCGGGGTGTCGCTTTGCCATACCCAGTCAGGACGGAGGGCGGCGGCGCGTTCCTTGGCGGCTTTGAGGTCGTAGTAGACCTGCCATTTCGCATCGACCAGTGCGCGGCCGCTCTGGCGGAGAAGGTAAGCGGGATGGAAGGTCGGCATGACGGGGATGCCATGGAAATCGATCCAGTGACCGCGGGAGCGGATGATGCCGGCTTCGCGGCCCAGGAAGAAGCGGAGTGCGACTTTGCCAAGACCGATGATGACGGCAGGGCGTGCGAGTGCGATCTCCTGCAAAAGCCAGATGCTTCCGCAGAAATGCCCTTCGTCCATGGTGGGGGTGCGGTTGCCGCGCGGACGGCATTTTACGATGTTTGTCACGTAGACATGGTCGCGGGTGATGCCGACGGAGGCGAGCGCCTTGTCCAGCAGCTGCCCGGAGGGGCCGATCAGAGGGCCGCCGTAGTCATCCTCGACACCCCCGGGGCCTTCGCCGACGATCATGAGCGGGGCATCCGCAGGGCCGGTGGAGAGCACGGGGCCAAGACCGCCTTCGCGGCGAAGCGGGCAGCGGCTGCAGGAGGTGATGGCTTCCTTCAGCGCTTCGTGCGTGGCAAAGCCGGCGGGGCGCTCCATCTCCTGCCTGCGGCGGACGATATATTCTTCCGGGTCTTCGTGTCCGAATAGATCCATAAGCGATGCCTCCTTAGAGGAAATCAATAAAGGGACAAGGGTTCAGGGTTGCGGTGGCGGCTTCGCCGCAAATAATATAGGGCGATGCCCGAAAGTAGTATTCAAGCCACTAGTCACAAGTCACAAGTCACTAGTCACTCGCGGCTCCTAATCCCTAGCCACTAGTCCCTAGCTACTAGAATCCAGTCACCAGTCACTGTTTAGGCATGCCTTTCGATAGCCAGAAGGTATTTGCATACATTTGTATTCCTCTATATCATAGAGCCAATGGCCGGTCTTGGCAAGAGGCGGCGCGCTTGCAGGACAGGTTGTCAGGAATGATATAATAAGAAATATATGTAGCAGGCCATCCGGCGGCTTCGGGGCGCAGAGATGATTTCCCTCCCCCCTCGATCGCTACCCTTCGCCTGCTGGGTAAGAGGTATATATGAAAAAAATAGATATGACGCATGGACCGATCGGAAGGAAAACGATCCGTTTTGCGTTGCTCTTGGCACTGACGGGCATGCTGCAGCAGGTGTTCAATACCATCGACACCATCATCATGGGGCAGTTTGTCGGGAAGGAAGCGATGGCGGCTGTCGGGAGCAATACGCCCATCATCGGCTTCATCGTGACATTTTTCATCGGTATTTCGATCGGGGCGAATGTCGTGATTTCCCAAATGACAGGGAATAAAAATCGGGAGGGGATCCATCGGGCGGTCTTTTCGACGCTTGCCTTCGCGCTTGCCGCAGGGATCGTGATGACCTGTCTGAGCGAAGCTGTCGCAGAGTCTCTGCTCTCGCTGCTTCAGGTGCCGGATGCGCTCATGCCGCTCTCGGCAGAGTATCTGCGTCAATTTTTTTCCTAGCTCTGCCGGGTATCCTGGTCTATAATTTTGCGTCTGCCATCTTCCGAAGTCAGGGAGATACGAAGACGCCCCTCTTCTGTCTGGCGGCGGCGGGGGTCATCAAGGTCATCATCAGCTACACGCTGGTGGCGGTTTTTTCATCAGGGCGTGGCAGCGGTGGCGATCTCTACGACATGTGCGACGCTTCTTTCTTCCGCCATGCTGGTGACGATCCTGCTTCGCAGCACGCATGTGATCCATCTGGAATGCAGGGCATCATTCTTTGATCTGTATATTTTACGGGAGATCCTTCGCATCGGCACACCGGCCGGGTTGCAGGCGGCGGTCTTCTGTCTGTCGAACATCGTGATCCAGTCGGCGATCAACAGCCTTGGCGCGGATGTCATGGCGGCAACGGCGGCGGCGTTCAATCTGGATATTCTTTGCTATATCTTTGTCAATGCGTTCGGGCAGGCATGTACGACATTCGTCGGGCAGAACTACGGGGCCGGCGACATGGCGCGCTGCCGCCGCGTCGGGGTCATTACCACCTTGCAGAATCTGGTCGTCTGCGTCATCATTGGAGCGCCCATCCTGTATTTTTCGCCATCACTGCTTGCGCTTTTTACCAGCGATGTGATGGTCATCAGCTATGGCGTCACCCGCATGGGCTATATCATTCTGGCGGAGCCTTTGAATCTGGCCATCGAAATGATCTCCGCTTATCTCCGCGGCTTTGGCAATTCACTTTCTCCGGCGCTCATCACGATCGTCGGGATCTGCGGATTCCGTATCCTTTACATGGGGACCGTATTTCCTGCCATCCCCAGCTTTGACTGCCTTATGACGGTATATCCGCTGAGCTGGTTCGTCACGGCCGTCGGACTGTCTGTCTTGCTTTTCAAGACGCGAAAGAAGTATATTTTGGGGTGACTGGATTCTAGTAGCTAGGGACTAGTGGCTAGGGATTAGTGGCTGGTGGCTAGTGACTAGTGACTAGTGACTTAAATGCCACCTTCGGGCATCGCCCCATATATACTCGCGGCGCTTCCCTATTTTTATGTGCTGCACCACCACTCCTCACTCCTCACTAGAGAGCGCGCGAGGCTTTCACCCACAATCAAAGGGCAGCACGTCCCACGGGCTAACCCTGAACCCTGAACCTTAAACCCTAACAAAGGAGACTCTCCTATGATCCATGAAAGCATTCTTCTCAAGCAGAAAATGCTTGAAGCACATTTGAAAACACTTGGCTCGGTCGCCGTCGCTTTTTCCGGCGGTGTGGACTCGACCTTTCTTCTTCACGAAGCCCATAAGGTGCTTGGCGATAAGGCTGTCGCGGTGACGATGAAGCTAAATTCCGTCCCCGCGCGTGAGATCGAAGAGGCGAAGGATTTCTGTACGTCCCGCGGCATCCGGCAGGTGATCGTGGAAAGGGACCAGTTCGCTGCGCCGGGCTTTGCTGACAATCCGAAGGATCGCTGCTACTGGTGCAAGACCTATCTCTTCTCGTCTCTTGGCGAGCTGGCGAAGGAGCATCAGATCACTTATATCATCGACGGGACAAATTTCAGTGATACGAAGGGCTATCGCCCCGGGCTGAAAGCGCTTGCCGAGCTGGGCGTCGTGAGCCCTTTGAAGGAGGCGGCGCTCACGAAGGAGGAGATCCGCATCCTGTCGGAGAAGGAAGGACTTCCCACATGGAATAAGCCATCCTTTGCGTGCCTGGCGACACGTTTCCCCTATGGCGCGAGGATCACGGAGGAGAAGCTCCGCGCGGTCGAAGCGGCTGAGCAGCTGCTGTTCGATCTGGGCTTGTTGCAGTTTCGCGTGCGCTGCCATGGAGATATCGCCCGTATCGAGGTGCTCCCCGCTCAGCTCCCAAAGCTCGTGGCAAATCGTGAGGCAGTCATCGCGCGCTTTCATGCGCTGGGCTTTCGCTACGTGACCATGGACCTAGAAGGGTTCCGCTCAGGATCAATGGATGGGAAATAGGGACTGGTGGCTAGGGACTAGGGACTAGGGATTGGAAGCCTCGAGTAACTAGTGACTGGTGACTTGAATATTACTTTCGGGCATCGCCACTATTTATACTCCGTGGCGCTTCCATATTTTTATGCGACGCACCACCATTTTGCATTTCTCATTTCTAATTTCTCATTCAAGCGAAACTTTCAAACGCAATCAAAGGGCAGCACGCTCCGTGGACTAACCCTGAACCAACAACAAATCAACCAAAGGACACATATATGAGTATTCAAGAAATATTGACCCAAGTGAAGTCCGGCGCGCTGTCGCTCTCTGCGGCAGAGGCGCTCATCCGTGAGAATCCGGCGGAGCGATCCTATGAGGAAATGGGATTTGCCAAGCTCGATACGGATCGGAAGAAGCGTTCCGGCTTTGCAGAAGTGATCTACTGCCAGGGGAAATCTGACGAATTCATCGGACAGATCTTCCGAAGGCTCTATGAGGTGGAGGGGGAAGTCTTCGGCACCCGCGCCTCTCCCCACCAGTATAAGATCGTGAAGGAATTCCTGCCGGAGATCTCCTATGACCCGGTATCGCATATCCTGAAGCTGGAAAAGGAGAAGGAGCACATCGGCTGCGTGGCCATCTGCACGGGCGGCACGGCAGATATTTCTGTCGCAGAGGAAGCGGCACAGACGGCAGAGTACTTCGGGACGCATGTCGAACGTGTCTATGATGTGGGCGTCAGCGGCATCCACCGCATCCTTTCGAAGGAGGCGATCGTGCGCCGCGCGAACTGTGTCATCGCAGTGGCAGGCATGGAAGGGGCGCTCGCCTCGGTCATCGGCGGGCTTGTGAAGAATCCCGTCATCGCGGTGCCGACGTCGGTGGGCTACGGTGCCAGCTTCCACGGCCTTTCGGCGCTCTTGACGATGATCAATTCCTGCGCGAACGGCATCGTCACCGTCAATATCGACAATGGCTTCGGTGCCGGCTATGTGGCGACACAGATCAACCGATTGGCGGAAATGGGACGGATTTGAAAGTAACCATATCGCCTATTTCTTGTTATGATTACGTGCCATAATTAGGAATGAAGGTGGCGGCTTCGCCGAGATCGAGGGCTCAGGTCGCAGCTGTTCTGGCATTCGTTATCTCAAGTGCGACGTTTCTCGCCGCTCAGGATGACGAAACGGGGCGATGCCCGAAAGTCGTATTCAAGTCACCCGTCACTCGAAGCTCCTAATCCCTAGCCACTAGTCCCTAGCTACTAGAATCCAGTCACCAGTCACTCCTGATTCCAACCAATAATCAACAACCAACAAGGAGAAACCATATGGGAAAAACATTATACCTTGAAACTTCCTCCGGCATCAGCGGAGATATGTTCGTCGCAGCGATGATCGACCTCGGTGCAGACCCCGAAGCGCTGGAACGCGCGCTGAATTCCATCCCCGCGGACGGTTTCATGGTGGAGATCTCCAGCGTCAAGAAATCCGGCATTGCGTGCTGTGATTTCAATGTCATTCTGGATGCAGCTCATGAAAATCATGACCATGATATGGCCTACCTCTATGGCCCGGCACCGGTCAGCTCGGCAGCCCCGCAGGAGGAAGCGCACCACTGCCATTGCCATGAGGACGAGGAAGCACATCATTGTCACTGCCATGAGGACGAGGAAGCGCATCACTGCCACTGCCATGAGGACGAGGAAGCGCATCACTGCCATTGTCATGAGGACGAGGAAGCGCCTCATTGCCACTGTCATGAGGACGAGGAAGCGCATCATTGCCATTGCCACGAGGACGAGGAAGCGCATCACTGCTATTGTCATGAGGACGAGGAAGCGCCTCATTGCCACTGCCATGAGGACGAGGAAGCGCATCATTGCTATTGCCACGAGGACGAGGAAGCGCATCACTGCCACTGCCATGAGGACGAGGAAGCACATCATTGCCACTGCCATGAGGACGAGGAAGCACATCATTGCCATTGCCATGAAGAGGAAGAGGCGCATCATTGCCATTGCCACGAAGAAGAGCCTCATCATCACCATGAGCACCACCACCACGGACGCCATCTGGCAGAGATCTTAGACATCATCGACGCGACAGACATGACAGACTCTGCGAAAGCACTGGCGGGCAAGATGTTCCACATCGTAGCGGAAGCAGAGTCTCTCGCCCATCACATGCCGCTGGAAGAGGTGCATTTCCATGAAGTCGGCGCCATCGACTCCATCGTAGATATCATTGCCGCGGCGGTCACCTTTGACAGCCTGGGGATCACGGATGTCATCATCCCCTGCCTCACCGAGGGCAGAGGCACCGTTCGCTGCCAGCACGGCGTGCTGCCCGTCCCCGTCCCGGCGACCATGAATATCATCGAAGCCTACGATATGCCGCTCACCATCATGGAGGCGAAGGGGGAATACGTCACGCCGACCGGCGCAGCCATTGCGGCGGCCATCTGCACGACGCACCAGCTGCCGAAAGCCTTCCGCATCGTGCGTACAGGCCTTGGTGCAGGCAAGAGAGACTACACCGAGCGCACGAATATCCTTCGCGCATACCTCATCGAGGGGAATGCCATGGAAGAGGGCAAGGATGAGATCGTGAAGCTCGAGACCGACATCGACGACAGCACCGGCGAAGCACTCGGCTATACCATCGACCGCCTCATGCAGGCCGGTGCGCTCGATGTCCATTACAGCCCGGTCTACATGAAGAAGAACCGTCCCGCGTGGGAGCTCACCGTGATCTGCAAGAAGAGCAGGATGGAAGAGCTTGAGGACATCATCTTCAAAGAAACGACGACCATCGGTATCCGCGAATTTCCGAGCGTCATGCGCTCCATCCTTCGACGCAACCAGAAGCAGGTGGAAACGCCCTTCGGCATCGCGGAGGTGAAGGAAGTCGCCCTCCCCGGGGAGAGACGCTTCTACCCCGAGTATGAATCGGTGAAGGCCATCGCAGAAAAAAACCATCTGCCCTTTGCGGAGGTATATCATCTCGTGAAGGCACTGGCGGAACAAAACGAGTAGTGGCTGGGGACTGGTAGCAAGGGATTAGTAGCTAGGGATTAGGTTTGCGATACGAGAAAACCGCTAGTTTTCAAACCTCCGCGGCGCTTCCTCATTTTATGCGCCGTACCTTCACTCCTCACTCCTCACTCCTCACTCCTAACTTGATTTGGATGTTGACTTAAATGCCAGTTGTTTAGAAAACGCAATACTAGGGGGACTCTCGTATCGTCATTTCGAGCGAAGCGAGAAATCTTCCTTGCAGACCTATAAATGATGCATGTGTGAAAGTGGGGATGAGTAGCTAGGGATGAGTGGCTAGGGATTAGGAGCTGCGAGTGACTGGTGACTTGTGACTAGTGGCTTGAATACTACTTTCGGGCATCGCCCCGTTTCGTCATCCTGAGCGGCGAGAAACGTCGCACTTGAGATAACGAATGCCAGAACAGTTGCGACCTGAGCCGAAGGATCTCGGCGAAGCCGCCACCTTCATTCCTAATTCCTCATTCGAGCAAGGCTTTCATTCAGGGTTAAGGGACAGCACGCCCCAAGGGCGAACCCTGAATTTATTTCATAATATCTTCAAGAATTTTTCGATAGCCCCGCGAAGCGCGTCTTCGCGGGGCTTTTGTCATGCAGGTCAAATTGTTCACTTTTTCAAGTGAAAAATGGTGTATAATAGAATCAAGTAGACATGTCAGATCGTTTGATGAGAAAATCTGTCCGAAAGAACTCTGCGTGTGGATCAGGAGCCCGGGGCATTTGCCGCCGATAAAGTAGATCGGCAGGATGGGTGCAGCGATCGCCTGAGAAATGAGCAGACTCTCTTTCATGAGCTTCGTCTCCGAATTTTTTCGACTGTGAGACGGAGGATCCGGGAGCGTTTTCCCGTGCTTCACAGGGAAGGCCTTTGGGATGCTCTGTCTGTCCTCTCCGGTAAATCTGTCTAGCCGGTGCGGAAGAACGCAAAGGAAAGAAAGAACGAGGGCGGCCTCGCAGCGTGACATGACTCCCAAGGCACCAGAGTCGGGGGCCAGGTAGAAGTCATAGTGCATCTGCGTTTCCGCGCGCCTTTTACCAAGGCTTGCTCTTCTTTTCTGCATGAGGTCAGTGCTTTCCTTATGTGTTCCTGTATGATTTTCCATCCTGCGCTCCCATCTCTCCTTGCCGGCTGCGGTCCGGCAGAATGAAACCGGCTGTCAACGGTGGATCTCTGAGGAACATATGCTTGTTCCGTTCCGCATTCTCATAGGATCATAGTCCTATGGTCTTATGACTAGACCATTCCGAAGACTCCAAAAATACAGCCCGCACCGGGCCGCCATCCGGTGCGGGTATTTAAATGGGAAAAAGGGGCGGGGGGGGGGAGAAGGCGCTTTCCCTGTCTCTCATACATTTTCTTTACGATCCTCGGCGGTATTTCAACTTTTCTATGGAAATACCGCGTTTTTTAATGAAAGTTTTTCTTCCTCTATACAGAAGCCTGTCATATTTATTGCAGTAATGCCTTACAGTGATTATAAACACAGCAAGAGAAGCGGTGACAGTGGCGCGAGGAAAGCATCAATGGCAGGCATCCTTTCTCTTTGCGATTTTAAAGGAGAAAATAATGAGAAAACATATCATGAAAGCAGCAGTTCTCGGTCTTCTGGCCGGCGGTGCCATTCTGGGGGGCGTCTTTCAGGCACAGGCATCGGATATTCGCATTCTTCCGGTAGATACCGCAAAATTCTGGAGCGGCGCACGTTTCGACTTTGATGTCGAAGTTTCCAATGCGAAAAACCTTCAGAATGTCGACGTGACGATCAACGGCGTTCCGGCTGAAAAGTTCTTCGGCAAGAAAGCGGCAGTGAAGGATCTTGGTAATGGCGTCACCTCGTTCCGTATCGATGACGTGACCTTTGCGAAGCCGGGTAAGGTGGAAGTCGCAGCTTCCGCAAAGGACAGTCTCGGCGTTTCCAAGGCGGCTGCTTCCTATCAGGTGGTGCATGAAGTCGCACAGAAGAAAGCAAAGAATGTCATCCTCTTCGTCGGCGACGGCATGTCGCTGCAGGCGCGTGAAGTGGCCCGCATCCTTTCCAAGGGCATGACGAATGGCAAGTACAATGACCTGCTCGCGATGGAAAAGCTCGCGCACAATGCAGTCATCACCACGTCCGGCTATGACTCCCTCGTCACCGACAGTGCAAACTCCGCTTCCGCTTATGCAACAGGTCACAAGTCTGTTGTCAATGCCATGGGCGTTTACGAAGACTCCACCAAAGATCCGCTCGATGATCCGAAGGTAGAAAATGTCTCTGAGATCCTGAAACGTACCCGCGGCATGTCCATCGGTCTTGTCACACAGGCGGAATCCACCGATGCGACCCCGGCAGCGATGGTCGGTCACACCAGAAGAAGAGCGGCGCAGGATTTCCTCGCGAAGGACTACCTCGAAGACTACCATAGACCAGATGTCATCCTGGGCGGCGGCTCGGCTCGCTACATCCCTAAGGATGTACCCGGTTCTAAGAGAAAAGACCAGGTGAATGTCTCGAAGAATTCAAAAACAAGGGCTATACCTTCGTCGATAACTCTACCGACCTCATGAAGGCGCCAGACAGACAAGCCGCTCCTCGGTCTCTTCCATACCAGCACGATGAATGTTTACATCGATCGTGAAATGGAGAAGAATCCGAAGGTGCTGAAGGGCTTCACGGACCAGCCGAACCTGATGAACATGACAAAGAAAACACTGGATATACTCTCCAAGAATCCGAATGGCTTCTTCGCAATGATCGAAGGTGCTTCCATCGATAAGCAGCTCCATGTCATGGACTGGCAGCGTTCGGCTTACGATACTATCGAATTTGATAAATCCATCGAATATGCGGAAAACTGGGCCCAAAGAGCATGGCGATGATACCTTGATTATCGTTTGGCAGATCATGCACACGGCATGTCCATCAGCGGTACCTACCATGAAAGAGATGGCAAGAAGGGTACACAGGCAGTCAGAGTGTATGCCGATTCCATTTTCCCGACCTTCAAGGATGCCAATAAAGATGGCTTCCCGGATAACCCGGATCCGGATGTCACCCTCGCTATCCAGTATGCCAACCATCCGGAATACTATGAAAACTATCATTTCATGAGACACCGACCCGCCGGCGCTGGCTACCAAGGAAACCAAGGAAGAAGCTGTGCAGAACGGTGAAAAGGTGGAATACCATCAGGTGACCACGGCTTCCTCCAAGGCAAATCCGGCTCGCATCCATCCGGGGGATCCGGCAGAACTCATGCCGGCCAATACGCCGAAGTCTGATCCGCAGGAATGCCATTCCGCTGACGACATTCTTCTCAATGCCGGCGGCCCCGGCTCCGAATATTTCCACGGCACCATGGATAATACCGAAGTCTTCTTTGGTATCATGAGAGCCTTGGGGATCGATGGAAATAAAAAAGCAAAATAAAGAGGGATGGGGATAGCGTGCTGCCGCTTTCCGGGAGGCGGCACTGAAGGTCCTCATGGATCGCCCATCCGGAATCCTCTTTCTCAGGAGATGTATCCTATTGTTACGATCACTATTTTCCCTCATTCGACATTCCTTTATGGCGCTCGCCCTGGCCGGGGCAGTCACCCTGCCTGCAGCCGCGGAAGATTACTCCTTTGACGAGATCTACTCCGGCTACTCCGCAGAGGGATTGACCTTTTCGGACAAGACGATGAGCCTTGAAGGCGGCGAAGTGACGATCTCGGGCTTCATGGCCCCTCCACTGACACCGACCATACATTTCTTCGTTCTGACGGAAGTCCCGATGTCCGTCTGCCCCTTCTGTTCCAGTGACGCAGACTGGCCCGATAACATCATCGTAGTCAAGGTAGATGACTCCATCACCGCTCTCCCCTACGATACTCCCATCACGGTTACGGGCACTTTGGAGATCGGGAGTGAAACAGATGAAGAAACCGGATTCGTGAGCCAGCTGCGTATTCGAGCCACATCGATTGACAGCTGATTTCTCCAGCCGGAACCTCGTTTACCTATAAAGAGGCACCGAAAGATCGGGGCCTCTTTTTGATTCAGAAGGAGGAATGGCGGTGAGGCGCCAAAGAAAACGTCCTGATCCTTGACCGCTCATTCCTGAAAGGCTCCATCATGATCGAAATCAGAAACCTTATTTGTGAATATCCGGATGGCGCGGGGAGGATCCGTGCGCTGGATCTTCCCTATGCACGTCTTACGAATGCACCATGGGCGCTGATTGGCCCCTCGGGGAGCGGGAAATCGACGCTTTTCCATGCGGTGAGCGGCCTGCTCACGCCGACATCGGGCGAGATCGTGGTAGATGGGAAGGACGTCGCAAAGATGACGGAGAAAGAGAAATGTGATTTCCGTGCGAAAGAGATCGGCTGCATTTTCCAAAAGCCCATGCTCATGCCCTATCTCACCGTCTTCGAGAATCTCCGTCTCTCCGCATCGATTGCGGGAAAGACACTCACCCGGGAAGAGGCCGAGTGCCTGCTTGCCTCTGTCGGACTTTCTGAGTACGCACCACGAAAGGCGGACGCGCTCTCCGGCGGAGAAGCGCAGCGTGTCGCTTTCCTTCGTGCAATCTTCCGGAAGCCTGCCGTCCTTTTGGCCGATGAACCGACTGCGAGCCTGGACCGCGCAAACAGTGAGCTCATCGTAGAAAAGCTCCTGCAGTACCAATACGAGAGCGGCTGCCTGCTCCTCTGCGCCACGCATGACGAGAAGGTGCAGGCACGGTTTGCAAACAGACTGGTGCTGGGGAAATAGTGGCTGGGGACTGGAAACTAGGGATTTAGACTGGGAGATTGGAAGACATCAACGCCTTTGTCTTTCATACCGTCCTTGCCCTATCCGCCCCTACGGGGCACCTTCCCCTCGAGGGGAAGGCTGCGATACAAAAATACCCGCTTTCCCCATCCAACCTCCGCCCCCTTTTGGGGGCACCTCCTTCCATAGGAAGGAGGGAGTATCCACGCAAGCCCCTTCCCTTGGAAGGGGCTGCCGAGCGCAGCGAGGCGGGGGTTGGCTTTCTTTTTTTTCGCGGCGAAGCCGCCACAACAACCCTGAACCCTCTGGACCTGTAGAACCCGCTGAACCCTTTGACTCTATTAAAGGAGAATGTATCCCATGCTTCATCTGGCTTTTCTTTCATTCATCCGCCGTCCGCTCACACGGCTGATCCTGCTCTTTCTGATCGCACTCGCCTGTGCGCTGCCTGTATTTCTGTTGCAGACGGCGGGCGGGCTCTATGATGGCATCAATCGTGCGGTCTCTCCGTTTCCGATCCTTGTCGGAGCGAAGGGCTCCTCGTACCAGCTGGTGCTGAATACGGTATTCCTTCGGGACAAGCCGATCGGAAATATCACCCATGACGATGTGGAGAAGCTCGCTTCCGATCCGCACACGGAGGCGGTGTATCCGCTCGCCTTCGGGGATAATTACCGGGGCTTTCGCATCGCCGGGACGAACGCAGATATTTTTGATTTTCGCCCGGATAAGAAGAAGGGCCCATGGCTTTCCATCGCTGAAGGACGATGCTTTGCGGAGGAAGGGGATGTCGTCATCGGGAGCGAGACGGCGCGTCTCACCGGACTTCGCATAGGGGATACCTTCCACTCGGTGCATGGAGCGAGTGCGAAAGGAAGAGCGCATAATCATACCTTGAAGGTGGTCGGGATCCTTGCTCCTGTGAAGGGGCCGTATGACACGGCGATTTTGACGGATATCAGAGACGTGTGGGAAGCGCATGGCACGGCCGCCGAAGCGCAAAAGGAAGTGACGGCGCTTCTCGTCGTACCGAAAGGCTACAAGGAAGCGATGCAGCTTCTTTCTTTGTACCAGCGGCAGAAGGATGTGCAGATGCTCTTCCCGTCGCAGACCATCGTCTCTCTCTATGCGATGGTGGGGCAGACGAAGGATTTCTGGGGGATCTTGACTGCCTGTCTTCTGGCGGTCTCCATCCTTATCACACTTTTGGCGATGTACTGGAGCACGCTCGGCCGGCTCTCGGAGCTTGCGCTCCTGCGCGCACTGGGGGTAGGGAAGGGGGACATTCGCCGGCTGCTGCTCTCGGAGGCGGCGATACTCCTTCTCGCCGCTTCCTTCACCGGCTGGCTTCTGGGTTATGGCGGAGGCGCTCTCACTGCGAAGCTCATCGCGTCTCATGCGGCGGTCGTGATGGAAACAGCGCCTGATCCGCGAGGACTCCTTATCATCCCTTTTATGACCGTGATCGGCACGCTCGCGGCGATGATCCCCGCCTGGCTCATCCAGAAAAAGGATGTGGTGAGGAGCCTGGAATGACGATGCGGGAAGGCGGCATACTCCCTCCTTCCTCCCAAGTCGTAGGAGGTGCGGTGTTTCCCGTGATCCTCCTCCTCACAGTGCTTATCTGACCGCGAACGAAAAGGATTTCTCGCTTTCGCTCGAAATGACGATGCGAGAAGGCGGCATACTCCCTCCTTCCCCCGGAAGGAGGTGCCCCGAAGGGGCGGAGGTTGGCTTCCTAAGCGGGATGAAAAGGAATGGGGCGGCCCTTTCCGTATCGTCATCCCGAGCGTAGCCGAGGGATCTTTTTCGTTTTCTTTTTTCTGTGCAGGCATGTATAATAAAAAGAATTTATACATGCTTTTTTTGTGCGTGCCGTAAGGGGGAAAGCGATGAAGGACGAGATCTACTTGAAGATGCTGGGGGCAGCGGTCTGGGAGAGTCCGGTGCCCATCTATGTCATCCATGTCGAGGTGGATGAGGCGGGAAAACCGGTGGACTGGCGTTTTGCCTATGCCAATGAGGCGGAAGCAAAGCATCTCTCTATCCCTCTTGAGAAGCTGCTCGGCAGATCGGGCATCGAGCTTTTGCCGAAGATCGGCGGCAAATGGCTTTTCCCCTACTACGAAGCGGCCTATCACGGGAAGACGCTGGATTTCGATACCTTTGCCCAGAGGACGAAGCGTTTCATCCATCTCCATATCATGCCGGCAGGGACACCGGGCTACTGCCTTGCGTCGATCAAAAACTACGACAAGACGCTCTGTGCTGAGACGGAGCCGGGAACTCCTATGGAGCAGGCGTTCCGTCATCTTACGAGGGAGAATGCGATCCTGCAGTCGCTCTGCTTAGACTACACGGTGATCTATTTCGCAGACCTCAAGACAGATACGATAGAGATCGTGAAGCAGGGGATGTTCAGCCATGACATGGATATCGAGGAGGCTCTGCCTGCCAAGGAGAAGCTCTCTTATCGCTCGCGCATGGCATACATCCGCGATCATCTGCTGGTGAAAGAGTCCTGTGGGGATTTCTATGGGGAGCTGGGCCCTGAGGGACTGATGCGGCATCTGATGGAGAAGGAAACGTTCACGTATCGGGCGCGTACGAAAGGGAACCGCGAGGGGAATGAATACTTCGAGCTGAAGGCCATCCGCGTGCATCAGGATGAGACGAGCTTTAAGGTCGTCATCGGGATCCGGCCGATCGATGATCTGATCAGGGAAGAGGGCAGACACCAGCGGCGTCTCGAGGAGGCGCTCGCATCTGAACGCCGGTCGAATGAAGTCATTTCTGCGATCAGCAAGATCTACTGGGTGATCTACCTCATCGATCTGGAAAAAGACACCTGCGAGAGGATCGCTAGTGTCGGTGAAGGGTATCAGGCAAGCAGGAAGGTGTGTGCGGCGTCGCAGGCATTTGAGGATATACTGCGGTATATCGTTTCCGAGGAATATTGGGACCACATGCGCGATTTTGTGGATACGAGGACGCTTGTCACGCGCCTTTCGCAGGAAGACACCATCACGACCACGTATCGTGCGCGCACGGGAGAGTGGCGGCAGGCGCGATTCATCGTGAAGACGAGGGATGAGAAGGGGCGCGCGAAAGATCTCCTGTACATGGTGAATCCCATCGACCGCGCCAAGCAGAAGGAGATGCAGAACCAGGCCGTGATGAATGCACTGGGGCAGGATTTCTCTGTGATCCTCCTGACGGATCTCCGGCAGGATACCATCGAGATAATCCGGGGCATGGAGGATACGCATATAGGGCAGCTGCTCGAGGATGTGCATTATCGCTATAGTGAATGGCTCCGCTATGCCTGCGAGCATATGGTGTATGAGGCGGATCGCGAAGAGATCGCCGTCTTTCTCTCACCCGCTCGCCTCGAGGAGGAGCTTCTCCGGCATAAGACGTACAGCGTCCGCTGCCATGCGCGTCCGAATTCTACGGGGAATGAGTATTTCGAAGTGCGGGCGGTGCTTTCTCAGCAGGATGAAGATCATTTCGAGGTCATCATAGGCTACCGCGCGCTGGATCAGATCATCCATGAGGAGAGGAAGAAACAGCAGCAGCTGGAAGAAGCGCTCCGCCAGGTCGAACTCGCCAATAAGGCGAAGTCCACCTTCCTCTTCAATATGTCGCATGATATCCGCACGCCGATGAATGCGATCCTTGGCTTCTCCCACCTGCTTCGCATGTACAAGGATGAGCCGGAGAGGATCCTGGACTATACAGAAAAGATCGAGAAGTCCGGTGAACTCCTGCTCTCTCTTATCAACAATGTCCTTGAGCTTGCGCGCATCGAAAGCGGCAAGAGCAGTATCGAGGAGTCGATCATCGACATGAAAGAGCTCTATGAGTCTGTCGGCTGCCTTTTTGAAAATCAGATGAGGGACAGACAGATCTCCTTCACAAGGACGCTTCGGACGCCGCAGCGCTTCATCTATGCCGATAAGGTGAAGCTGCAGGAGATCCTGCTGAATCTTCTTTCGAATGCATGCAAGTACACACCGCCCGGAGGGAGGGTGTCTTTCGATATCTGCTCCGCTCCGGCCCAAGAGGGCATCGAGCTCTTCACGACGACCATCCGGGACAATGGCATCGGTATGACGAAAGAATTCCTCGCGCATATTTTCGAAGCCTTCACGCGCGAGAGGAGCAGCACGGAGAGCCGACGGCCGGGCTTTGGCCTCGGTATGGGCATCGCCAAGAAGCTGACAGAGCTCATGGGCGGCACCATTGCGGTCGAGAGCGAGCCGGGCAAGGGCACCACCTTTACGGTCAGGATCCCGCACCGCATCGCCAAAGGGCCGGAAGAGGCATTCCCTGCAGAAGACTCCGTCCTGCCGGATACCGCACTCCAAGGCCGCCGCATCCTTCTTGCGGAAGACAATGATCTCAATGCAGAGATTGCAGAAGAGCTTCTAAAGGAGGCCGGGCTTCTTGTGGAGCGAGCCAGAGATGGCATCGAGTGTCTGGCGATGCTTGAGAAACGAGAGCCGCTCTGGTATGATCTCATCCTCATGGATATCCAGATGCCGAATATGGATGGCTACAAGGCGACCACCATCATTCGCCATCTGGAGGATCCAAGGCTTTCGAAGATCCCCATCATCGCCATGACGGCCAATGCTTTCGCCGAAGACAAGGCGAAGGCCATCGCGCTCGGCATGAATGCCCATGTGGCAAAGCCCTTCGATATAAGGGCGCTCAAGCGCGTGATGGCGGATGTGCTGGGGAAACAGTGAGTCGATGGTTTTTGGGGGCATGCTGCTCTTTGAATTAGAAATGAGAAATGAGAAATGCGAAATGGTGGTGCGGCACATAAACGTATAGAAGCGCCGCGAAGTATAGACAGTGGCGATGCCCGAAGGCGGTATTCAAGTCACAAGTCACTAGTCACTCGAGATTCCCTAATCCCTAATCCCTAGCTACTAGTCCCCAGTCCCCAGTCACTTCCCAAAGAGGGCAGATACGACAAGCTGCTTTTGCATTTTGTCGCAGCTGCCCTTTTTCGTGTTGCCTAGCGTCGATCGAAATCATTTTGCGCTTGCATTGTTGATTCATTTAGTATAAAGTATATATCAATACGAAGAATATGCAAAAATATGTATACACACTATATAAATCACATGCACTTATTGAGAGACTCTCTCATTTCTCATGGTCACTTCGGAGGTCGATCTTATGCTTCTACCCCTCTTGCTGTTTCTTTTGCCGCTTGCAACGGCCGTGATCCTGCTCCTGACACGCGATGCCTCCTTCCGCAACCTGCTCGTGAAAGGCTCGGCAGCGGTGATGATGGGGCTCGCATTTGCCGTTGCCGTCACCTGCTTTGATGAGCCGGTGAAGATCGGCGTGGATAGTGAGCTGCTAAAAGCGGTGATGCTGGCGGCAGACTTCCTTGTCATCCTGGCGGTCTGCTACTATGCGAAGAAATTCAAACGCTATAGCATCGCACTTCTGGGCCTTGTGCAGTTTGCGATCGTGGCGGCCTTTGAATGGCATATGGGCGAGCGCATCTATGTATCATGGGATTTCCTCATCGATCACTTTGCCATCATCATGATCCTGATCGCCGGCATCATCGGCGGACTCATCGCAGTGTACTCCTTGGGCTACATGGCGCAGTACCATCGAAAGCATGCGGGGATCCCTGACCGGCGCGGCTTTTTCTTCTTTGTGGTCTTTCTCTTTTTGGCAGCGATGTTCGGTCTCGTCATGTCGAACAATCTGCTCTTCATGTACACCTTCTGGGAGATCACGTCTCTCTGCTCCTTCCTCCTGATCGGCTATTCGCAGACGAATGAAGCGATCCACAACTCCTGCAAGGCGCTCTGGATGAACCTTTTGGGCGGGCTTGCCTTTGCATTGGCGATCGTCCTTCTGGGGGAGAAATACTACACGGTCGAGCTGTCTCTCTTGGTGAATCTGGGCCGCAGCCGTGAACCTGTCGAGCTTATCGCAGCACTCCTCGTCTTCTGCGGATTTACGAAATCGGCGATGATGCCCTTCTCCGGATGGCTTCTGGGGGCGATGGTGGCACCGACGCCGACCTCGGCGCTCCTGCACTCTTCGACCATGGTCAAGGCGGGCGTCTTCCTCATCATCAAGCTCGCGCCGATCCTGGGGGACAATCATGTCGGCATCATGGCAATGCTGGTGGGCGGGATCACCTTCTTCTTCGCTTCCTGCGCCGCCATTTCCCAGTCCGATGGGAAAAAGGTGCTCGCCTATTCCACGATCTCGAATCTCGGTCTGATCGTCTGCTGCGCAGGCACAGGCTCCTATGAAGCCGCATGGACGGCGATCATGATCGTCATCTTCCACGCAGTCGCCAAGTCTCTCCTCTTCCTCACGGTCGGCACCGCAGAGCAGCAGCTCGGCAGCCGCGATCTGGAGAATTTCGATGGCATTTTCAATTCCATGCCGCGCCTTTCTCTCTGCATGGTGATCGGCATCTGCGGGATGTTCCTCGCGCCGTTCGGCATGCTGATCTCCAAGTGGGCCGCGATGAAAGCCTTCGTCGATGCAGGACAGCCGCTGCTTCTCCTCGTCCTCGTCTACGGCTCGGCGACCACGCTCTTCTACTGGACGAAGTGGCTCGGCAAGATCACGACCTTTGTCCCGACGAATGAAAACCGCGAGCGAGGGATCCTTGGCGTCGAATGGACGGCGCTCAAAACGCTGGCAGCACTGACGCTCATCGTCTGCGTGCTCTTCCCGCTCGTTTCGGAATACGGCGTCATCCCCTACCTCGCACTCACCTATCATGCGACGGAAGAGGTCATCGCGCAGAGCAATCTCTGGATCATGTCGCTCATGGTCTTCCTCCTGGTCGTCCTGCCTCTTCGCTTCGGCAAAAGCCGCGAGAAGAAACAGGTCGTCACGAATCTTTCCGGGGAGAACCTCGGAAGTGACAATGCCTATCGCGGCGCCGGCGGACGTGTCGTCCCCGTCACATTGCGGAACTGGTATCTGGAGAGCTGGTTCGGTGAAGACCGAATGAAGCTCCTTGGCTACACCGCAGCCCTTGCCTGCGTCCTGATGGAGCTGTCTTTGACTGTAGGAGGTGCATTCCATGTCTGACTTCCTGATGCCTATCGCGGGGGGTCTCCTGTACCTCCTCTTAGCGCCGATCCTTGGCGGACTGCTTTCCGGGTGCGACCGCATCATCTCCGCCCGTATGCAGCGAAGAAAGGGGCCGCCCCTCCTGCAGCCCTTCTATGATTTCCTGAAGCTGTGGGGAAAGCAGCCGATCGCCGTCAATAAGGCGGAAGGCTTCTACATCTTCGGCTTCCTTCTTTTCGTCCTTCTGACAGGTACCATCTTCTTCGCGCAGGGCGATATCCTGCTCGTCGTATTCACACTGACCATGGCGAGTGTCTGCCTCATCATCGCGGCGTATGCCGTTGACTCCCCCTACAGCCAGATCGGCGCGGAGCGTGAGCTCGTGCAGACCATGGCGTATGAACCAATGCTCCTCATGGTGGCGCTCGGCTTTTACCTCGCCAGCGGCAGCTTCTCCGTCGGAGACATCCTGACGGGCGCCCATATGAATATCCTGCGTATGCCGGGCATCTTCTTCGGTCTCTGCTTCATCCTTCTCATTAAATTCAGGAAATCGCCCTTCGATATCTCCATGTCGCATGAAGCGCATCAGGAGCTCATCGGCGGTCTGAAGACAGAGATCTCCGGCCGTACCCTGGCCGTCGTCGAGATCGCGCACTGGTATGAGAATGTGTTCCTCTTCGGCCTCGTACTCCTCTTTTTCGCATCGGACACCTGGTGGACATGGATTCTCGGCCTTGCCATCTGCGAGATCGTTTTCTTCGCAGAGATCCTCATCGACAACTGCTGCGCCCGCATCAAGTGGGAGCGTATGCTCGCCTCCACCTGGCTCGTCGGCCTCATGGCAGGCTTTCTGAATATCGCATTTTTGATGTATTTCAAATAAAGGTTGTCTGGTTCAGGTTGATGGGTTCAAGTGAGCGGCGTCGCGCTTTGCACCGAATATAAAATGGCGGCGAAGCCGCCACCACAAGTTTGAAAACAGGGATGAGCAGCTAGTGACTTGTGACTGGTAGCTAGGGATTAGTGGCTAGGGATTAGTGGCTGGTGGCTAGTGACTAGTGACTAGTGACTAGTGACTTACATACCACCTTCGGGCATCGCCCCATATATACTCGCGGCGCTTCCATATTTTTATGCGCCGCACCACCACTCCTAACTCCTAACTCCTCACTAGAGAGCGCGCGAGGCTTTCACCCACAATCAAAGGGCAGCACGTCCCGTGGGCTAACCCTGAACCCAATAACACCCTATCCCAATTCACTCCATTCCGGAGGTCATGTATGAGCTTTGAAAAGAAATCTCCCTGGCTGATCCACTATGACGGATCGTCCTGCAACGGCTGTGATATCGAGGTGCTTGCGTGCCTGACACCGCTCTATGACGTGGAGCGCTTCGGCATCGTCAATACCGGCGACCCGAAGCACGCCGATATTTTCCTTGTCACCGGCGGCGTGAACGCACAGAACCTGCCTGTCGTCCGCCAGATCTATGAACAGATGCCGGAGCCGAAGGTGGTGATCGCCGTCGGGACCTGCGCATGCAGCGGCGGCATCTTCCGCGAGTGCTATAATATGCTTGGCGGCATGGACAAGGCGATCCCCGTCGATGTCTACGTCCCCGGCTGCGCCGCACGTCCGGAGGCCATCATTGATGGCGTCGTAAAAGGCCTTTCCGTGCTGGAAGAAAAGCAGAAGAAACTGAGAAAAGGTTGATGGGTTCAGGTTGACGGGTTCAAGGTTGTGGTGCGGTGCGAAATATTTCTAAAGCGCCGCACTACCACACTGAAGTTTGAAAGCAGGGATTAGTAGCTAGGGATTAGGGATTAGTGGTGCCGAGTGACTAGTGACTTGTAGCTTGAATAACACCTTCGGGCATCGCCTTTTTTACACTTTGCGGCGCTTCTGATTTTTATGCGCCGCTTCTGAACCCTGAACCCTGAACCCTGAACCCTGAACCCCGAACCTCGAACCCATTTCTATCCCCCTCCCAAAGGAGAATATCTATGAAACAGCAGTTTATCACCATTCGCCCGGAAGACCTCTTGGAGCGTGTGGCGCGATTCAAAAAAGAAGGCTGCCGCCTGGTACAGATCCTCTGTACCCGTACCACGGAGGGCTTCGAACTGACATACACCTTTGACAAAAATTATTTCCTCTACCACCTGCGTCTGACCGCGGCGCTGGGCGGCTCCGTCATGAGCATCACGAGCCTGTACTGGTACGGCTTTGTGTGGGAGAATGAGATCCACGATCTTTTCGGGCTGGATGTCCGTTTCATCGCGCCAGATGTGGACTATGGCGGGCATTTCTACCACCTCGCGCAGAAGACGCCGTGGCATGACCTGTCGAATGCCGTCCACGCGAAGCAGGCCGTGAAGGTGAACCTTCGCAGCGGTCTTGGCGTCGATGCATCTGTCGTGAAGAAGGAGGATGGCAATGGCTGAACTCACTACCGTTTCCTTTGGCCCGCAGCATCCGGTCCTGCCGGAGCCGATCCATCTGGATCTGGAGCTGAAGGATGAGAAAGTCGTCCGCGCCGTGCCGTCCATCGGCTACGTCCACCGCGGACTGGAAAAGCTGGTCGAGAAGCGCGATTTCAAGCAGTTCATCTATGTCGCAGAGCGCGTCTGCGGCATCTGCTCCTTCGGGCATGGCTGGGGCTATGCGAAGGCCGTCGAAGGGCTGATGGAGATCGACGTGCCGCGCCGTGCGAGCTACCTGCGCACGATCTGGCATGAGCTTTCCCGCCTGCACAGCCATCTCCTGTGGCTCGGACTTGGCGCGGATGCGCTGGGCTTCGAGAGCCTTTTCATGCACTGCTGGCGGCTTCGCGAGACGATCCTCGATATTTTCGAAGAAACGACCGGCGGTCGCGTCATCTTCTCCGTCTGCGAGGTGGGCGGCGTGCGCCGTGACCTCACGGATGCCATGAAGAAGAGCATCGAGGAGAGGCTCACCGGCCTGCGCAAGGAGATCGAAGAGATGGCGTCTGTCTTTCTCTATGACGATACCATTCAGACGCGTCTGGAGGGAGTCGGTATCCTTTCGATGAATGAGGCGATGGATCTGGGCTGTGTCGGCCCGATGGCACGCGCCAGCGGCGTCCCGAATGATTACCGCATGGCCGATGATGACGGCGCATACAGGGATCTGGGATTTCATCCGGTCCTGGAGCAGACCGGCGACTGCCTCGCCCGCGCGAAGGTACGCATCCGCGAGCTCTACCAGTCTATCGACATCATTCTAGGCGCGCTCGAAAATCTCCCGGAAGGCGCGATCGCATCGCCTGTCCGCGGCGTCCCGCCCAAGGGTGAATTTTTTACCCGCGTCGAGCAGCCGCGCGGCGAAGCCATCTACTATATCAAGGGAAATGGCACCAAGAACCTCGAGCGCTTCCGTCTCCGCACCCCGACGAACTGCAATATCGCGGCCCTCGTCAAAATGCTGCAGGGCTGCGACCTCGCCGATGTACCGAATATCATCCTGACCATCGACCCCTGCATCAGCTGCTGCGAAAGATAGTGGAGGGTTCAAGGTTCAGGGTTCAAGGTTCAGGGGTGCGGTGGAACAGTTGGGGAATCAGTGCTTCCCTAGAAATGCGAAATGGTGGTGGCGGCTTCGCCGCAAATATAATGGCGCTTCACGCTCTCCCTCCTTCCTCTGGAAGGAGGTGCCCCGAAGGGGCGGAGGTTGGCGATGCGCAGCATCGCAAGATTCGCGAAGCGAATTTGAATGGAGGATGACAGCCTTCCCCGTATAGTACCCCCTTCCCGAGGGGAAGGGGCTTTATATAGAACTCGCGGCGCTTCCAAAGTATGATGCGCCGCACCACTAACCTGAACCCACTAACCTGAACCCACTAACCTGAACCCACTAACCTGAACCCATCAACCTGAACCCTTATTTTTCCCTAAGTCAAAAGGAGGCTTTCACATATGAGTTACCTGGTATATATCAAACAGGCTGTGGCGAATTTATTCAAGCCTCCTGTGACCTCGGAGTATCCGCTGGCACCGAAGACCTTCTGTCAAGGTGTCCGCGGGCGCGTGGTGAATGACGTCAGCCAGTGCATTCTCTGCGGTATGTGCGAAAGAAGCTGTCCCTCCGGCGCACTCACTGTCGATAGAAAGACAGGCGAGTGGAGGATCGATCCTTTCTCCTGCATCCAGTGCGGCGCGTGTGTGGAGGCATGCCCGAAGAAGTGCCTCTCCATGGATCCGCACTATGCGATGCCGGGCCTTACAAAGACGGAGATCATTCTGACCGCCGTCAAGAAGGAGGGCGTCAGCGAAGTCAAGAAGACTGTCGCCGCGCAGAATGCAGCCATGCTCGCGATGGATGACCGAAGCCATATCGTCAATAATGTGATGAAGTGCGTTTTCTGCGGCATGTGTGAAAGAAACTGCCCAGCGGGCGCCATCACCGTCGACCGTGCGAACCGTACATGGCGCATCGATCTGGAAGCCTGTGTGAACTGCGGTACCTGTATCGACAACTGCCCGAGAAAGTGTCTCTCGCTCGGCTGCTACCTGGGAAATCGGACAGAGATCACCGTTCGCGGCGTCTCGAAGATCCGAAGAAGACCCGCGGGGCAGCCCGTCATGAAGGAAGCGCAGCCGCCGGCAGCTGCGGAAGCGGCTGTGGCTGACAACCACGTGAAAAATGACATCGGGAAATGCCTTTTCTGCGGCAAGTGCGAAAAGACCTGTCCGGTGGACGCCATCACGATCGACCGCAGAAACCGTACATGGACGATCGATCGGAACAAGTGCATCACCTGCGGCGCCTGCGCACTTGACTGTCCGGCGAAGTGCCTTTCCCTTGCAGATACATGGGGAGAAGGAGAAAATAAAGCCGCTGTCACCACCTATCAGGGCAAGGTCCTGACCCGCCGCCCGCGCGTGCGCCCGGCGCCGCCGGCACCGAAGGCGGAACCGGCTCCTGCGCTGAAAGAAGACGTGCCGCAGTCGGAGAATCCGCATCATGTGAAGAATGACATCGAGAAATGCTTCTTCTGCGGACGCTGTGAGCACAGCTGTCCGATGCAGGCGATTACGATCGACCGGAAGACGCGGAAGTGGACGATCGACCGCGAGAAATGCGTGGCGTGCGGCGTATGCGCAGAGAATTGTCCGGCGAAGTGCCTTGCGATGAAGGAAGAGTGGGAGGAAGGCGAGGACAAAGCCCTCGTGCTGACGCTCACCGGAAAGGCACCTGTGCGTCCCGTCCGTCCGCGTCCACCTGTAAAGAAGGATGAGCCCCATGCATGAGTACCCGGTGACACTGGAGATCGTCCGCATCGCAGAAAAGACCGCCCGTGAAAAGGGCGGTCTTGTGAAAGCGATCCATCTCGTCGTGGGAGAAGACTCGGGATTCATCGGAGAGTCCATCCAGATGTACTTTGACGTGATCTCCGAAGGCACCCTTTGCGAGGGCGCGCGGCTGACGATCCGGGATATCAAGCCGAAGATGCGCTGCGACCAATGCGGCGCTCTTTTTGAACGGAAGCGTTTCTCCTTCACCTGTCCCCATTGCGGCGGTGATGGCTCCCCGACAGAGATCGGGAAGGAGTTCTATATAGAGAGTGTGGATCTGGAAATTTGAACCCTTCTATGGCAGTCTATTTGCCTGCCAGTTGCATAGTAAGAAAAAGGAGATACCCCATGCATATGGTCAAAGCTGGCGTGATGGAGAATATCTACGCCCATAACAATCACATTGCCGAGCATGTCAGACATTACCTGACGGAGCGGAATATTTTCGCCGTGAATGTCATGGGCGCGCCGGGGACGGGCAAGACCACCTCGCTCGAGCAGCTCATGAAGTACATCGCGCGCAAGGTCTATGTCATCGAGGGCGATATCGAGTCTGACATCGATACCGAGCGCCTCAGAAAGCAGCATGTGAAGGCGGCGCAGATCAATACCTTCGGAGCCTGCCATCTGGATGCACCGCTCGTGCATAACGCGGTACATACCATGGATTTCGATGCGTCGGGCATCCTCTTCATCGAAAATGTCGGAAATCTCGTCTGCCCTGCCGAGCTGGATATCGGCGAGCACATGAAGCTCCTCATCGTCAGCGTGGCAGACGGCAGCGATAAGCCGTACAAGTATCCGCTCGCTTTTGAAAAAGCGGATATGATCCTCTTGAACAAGGTCGACCTCATGCCCTATCTGGACTTCGATGAAGAGTTCTTCATGAAAGGCATCCGCCATCTGAATAAGAATGCGCCCGTCTTCAAGGTCAGCGGAAAGACCGGAGAAGGGTATGAAGAGGCCGCGAAGTGGATCTGCGAGAAGGCAGGGATGAGTGACTAGTGACTGGGGACTAGTATTGCGTTTTCTAAATAACTGGCATTTTAAGTCAACTTCCGAATCAAGTGAGGAGTTAGGAGTTAGGAGTTAGGAGTGAAGGTACGGCGCATAAAATGAGGAAGCGCCGCGGAGTTTTATATAAATAAGGGAGAAACTGTTTTATATAATGAGGGGGTATTGGGGCACTATATGAATTGTGTGCCCCTTCCAGCACTTTCCTCTGCTCACTTCTAACCTCTAACTAAGTCTAGAAGTTAACAAATCGCTATACTAGTGCCGAGCTTAGAAGACGTTACCCTCGTATCGTCATTTCGAGCGCAGCGAGAAATCTTTGTCATTTGCGGTCAGGCGGGCGATGTTTGGAAACTCTAAACGGGAAACCTGTTATCCGCAGGCCTTCGGGCATCGCCCCGTTTCGTCATCCTGAGCGGCGAGAAACGTCGTATGTGAGATAACGAATGCCAGAACAGCTGAAACCTGAGCCGAAGGATCTCGGCGAAGCCGCCACCTTCCCCATAGAACCCATAGAACCCATAGAACCCGCGAATCTTTTATTTCTGAAAGGAGCCTGCCATGCTGACCTATCGCATCACTGCCCTTGGCCGTGTGCAGGGCGTGGGCTTCCGTCCGCTCATTTGCCGTCTGGCAGGGACGCATCATATCACAGGCACCGTCAGGAATGAAGGCGGCGTCGTCACCATCATTGCACAGGGGAGCCGCGAGGATCTCCTTTCTTTCATGGAGGATATACGGGCGGCAAGGCCGCCTGTGGAGGTCGCGGAAATGCGTGTGGAGGAGATCGCCCATGCGCCTTTGCCCGATTTCCGTGCGATCCCAAGCGGCGGAGCGGCGCGCGCACCGCTCTTTCCGGCGGATCTTGGCATCTGCGAAGACTGCCAGGCAGATATGAAAGATCCCAAGGACCATCACTATGGCTACCCCTACACATCCTGCACCGCCTGTGGGCCGCGCTATACGATGATCGAGGCGCTTCCCTATGACCGCGAGCGGACGACCATGAAGGATTTCCCTCTCTGCAAGGACTGCGAGAAAGAGTACCAAAGCCTTTCTGACCGTCGCTGTCATGCGGAAAGCATCGCATGTGCACACTGCGGCCCGCAGCTGAAGGGATGGACGAGGGAGAGACGGTTTGAAAAAGAGGCGGCGATGGCAGAAGCGATCCGTCTTGCGAAAGAGGGCGCGATCCTTCTGGTGAAGGCGATGGGCGGCTACCAGCTCGTCTGCCGCGGGGACAGGAAAGAGACGGCGGGCTGTCTTCGCCGCATGAAGCACCGCAGCGGGAAGCCGTTCGCACTGATGATGAAAGACATCGACATGGCGAAGGCGTGGGCGATGCTTTCGGAGAAAGAGATCGAAATGCTCACCTCGCCGGTGCGCCCGATCCTGCTTGCCTCGCCGAGACGGAAGATCCTTCCTGCCGTGGCATCTCGCGTGCCGCGTCTGGGCCTTTGCCTTCCTTCGACCGGATTCTACAGCCGGCTGGCGGAGGGCGTCGATGCGCCGCTCATCGTCACGAGTGCGAACCAAAGCGGCGAGCCGATGATCTTCCGGGACGAGGAGGCGCGGGCGTACTACGAAGCAGAGGAAGACATCGCAGGGCTTTTCTTCTATGACAGGGAGATCCTGCGCCCTGCCGATGACAGCGTCATGCAGCTGCAGGGAAAGGAAGCGCAGATCCTTCGAAGGACGCGCGGATTTCTCCCGGAACCTGTGGTGAGAGATGCGCCATCCGGCATGGTCCTTGCGACAGGGGCGGACATGGCGCCGGGCTTTGCCCTCGCGGGCGGCGGCTCGCTGTATCCCGCCGAGGTACCATGCGACATCCAAAATGAACGCTCGCAGGCGTTTTTTCTGGAAACGGAGCAGGACTGGGAAGAGCTCTTGGGGCTTTCGCCGCAAGCGGTCATTTCCGATCTGCATCCTGCCTACCTGTCCCGCCTTTTGGGAGAAAAAACAGCCAGAGAGAGGGGACTTCCCTTTTATACCGTCCAGCATCATCACGCCCATGCGCTCTCTGTCATGGCGGAGCATCATCTGCAAGGAAAGTCCCTTGCCTTCGTCTTTGACGGCACAGGCTATGGGGAGGACGGCACCGTCTGGGGCGGCGAGATCCTTCTCTGCGAAGGGACGTCCATGCAGCGCGTGGGACACCTTGCGCCGATTTCCATGATCGGAGGCGATGCCTCTATGAAACAGGCGTGGAAGAGTGCGCTCTCTTATCTGACAGCAGCGGGCCTTCCGTCGAAGGATCCGCGTGCGCCTCTCATCCGCGCCGCACTCTCTCATCATGTGAATACGATAAAAAGCTCCTCCATGGGCCGTCTCTTCGATGCGGCGGCGGCGCTGCTGGGGCTTGGCGAGGAGAATCATTTCAAAGGCGAGTGTCCCATGGCGCTGGAAGAGGCCGCGATGGCAGCCGCGCACGCTCCGAAGATCTTCTGGGAAGGGAAAGCGCAGGATGGCCGTCTTCTCTGGGACGGACGCACGCTCCTTGCCTCGCTGCTGGCGGCCCATGGTACAATAGAAGAAAAGGCGCTCGCCTTTCACGAGGCCATCGCCGAAATGATCCTCTCCTCGGCGGAGCACTTCGGCCTGCCGCGCATCCTTCTCTCCGGCGGCTGTTTTTCGAATCAGCTTCTCCTGATGCGTGCGCGGGAAGCGCTGCAAAAGCGCGGCTTTTCTGTGTATACCAATGAAAAAGTCCCGCCGGGCGATGGCGGCATCGCGCTCGGACAGGCATGGTATGGACTGCTTGGTGATGAGTAGTGACTGGTAGCTAGTGACTAGTAGCTAGGGATTTGGGGTTAGCCTCGGGGACGTGCGGTTCCTTGATTGCGAATGAAAGATTTGCTCAAATGAGGAATGAAGGTGGCGGCTTCGCCGCGAATATATGGGGCGATGCTCGGAGGCAGTATTTAGGAAACGCTGATTCAATCGCAGAGTCAGATTCTACAAGAATTTTTATACATGACTTAGTCATAGTCTTCCTTACATAGTTCGATATTCGCGTCAGGTGATTCCTCGCCATGTATAAAAATTCAAGAGTAAAATCTGACAACGATTTAATCAGTGTTTCCTTTAATCTCTCCAGTCACCGGTCACTCGAGGCTCCTAATCCCTAGCCACTCATCCCTAGCTACTCATCCCTGTGTTAAAATTTAGACGTCCGACATCTGACATCTAAAGTCTCTTAGTCTTCAAGTTTAACGTCTCAAGCCACCACCATTTCTAATTCCTCGTTCCTTAGAAAGGAGCATCCCTATGTGTGTAGCATATCCCGGCCGCGTCGTCTCCATCGAAGGCACGCATGGCATGGTCGATTTCTCCGGCTCCGAGGTCCGTGTGAACCTCTCCATGGTGCCCGCAAAGCTCGGTGACTACGTCCTCGTCCACGCCGGCATGGCGATCCAGATCGTGAAAAAGGACGAGGCAAAGGACTGGATCGCCCTGTTCAAGGAGATCGGGGAAGAAATGGGTGATGAGTGACTGGCAGCTAGGGGCGAGTGACTTACATACCACTTTCGGGCATCGCTCTTTATAAAAAATCGACGCGGAACGGTGGATAGGGTACTCTCGTAAATCGTCGACTTGAGACGCTCCTTCCCACTCTCTTTCATACCGCCAGTGCCCTATCCGCCCCTACGGGGCACCTTCCCCTCGAGGGGAAGGCTGACGATACGAGGGAAGCCTGCGATTGCAAACCTTCGGGCATCGCCAGATTTATACTGCGGCGAAGCCGCCACCACAACCCTGAACCCTGAACCCTGAACCCTGAACCTTAAACCCTTTCCCCTATTTCTCAAAGGAGCCTTTTATGGAGGAACGCAAACTTGCCCGCTGGCTTTCCCGCTACGACGGGCCGCCGCTCACACTGATGGAGGTGTGCGGGACGCATACCTCAGCGCTGTACCGCTGCGGCATCCGTCAGATGCTCCCGCCGCAGATCACCTTCCTCTCCGGACCGGGCTGTCCGGTGTGTGTGACACCGACGTCCTACATTGATAAGCTCGCCCGCTATGCGCTCACCCCGGGCTGTCAGGTGATGGCCTTCGGCGATCTCCTCGCCGTCCCGGGCAGCCGGATGTCACTCTCCGGTGCGGAGGGCAGGGGCGGGCGCGTGGATTTCTTCTACGATCCGGAAGAGGTGCTCGCCAAGGCGGCCGCCGATCGGGGGACGACCTTCATCCTCGCCGCCGTCGGCTTTGAGACGACGGCGCCTGTCTGGGCGGATCTCATCCGCCGCGTTTATGAGGAGCACATCCCGAATGTCCGCTTCCTGACGGCACTCAAAACGATGCCGGGGGCGATGTCGCTGATCTCCGGAGAAAGCCACATCGATGGCTTCCTCTGCCCCGGTCATGTCGCCGTGATCACAGGATGCCGTCCGTTCAGGAAACTGGCGGAAGAAACGGAAGAGACGATGGTGATCGGCGGCTTCTCGCCCGCTGACCTTCTCCGCGCCCTGACACGTCTCGTGCTTGCGGCGTCGCAGAAAAAGAGGGGACTATGGAATGAGTACCCGAGCGTTGTGACGGAAGAGGGAAATCCGAAGGCACTGGCTCTCCTTGCGGATGTTTTCACGCCGGGGGATGCCGTGTGGCGCGGTCTTGGGACGATCGCAGGCTCCGGGCTTTATCTCCGGGAGAAATACCGTGCGCTCGATGCGGGCAGCCGGGGACTCTCAGAAGACCGGATGCCCGCCGGCTGTCGCTGCGGCGATGTCCTGACAGGCCGCATCACGAGTGAAGAATGTCCCTGCTTCGGCCGTGCCTGCACGCCCGAGCATCCTGTCGGCGCCTGTATGGTCTCCTCCGAGGGCGCCTGCTGCATCACCTATCGAGAGAAGTGATCGAGTGACTAGGGATTAGAGATTAGGATTCTCCAGCATCGTCATCCCGAGCGTAGCCGAGGGATCTCTACTGCACTGTGGGAATCAGCGTGTATGCGCCGGGGAAAAAACGATGTCTTGGTGCTGCTGAACATCAGGCAATGAGTGTTCTGCTATAGAGATTTCTCGGCTACGCTCGAAATGACGACGGCGCGAAGCGCTATCAAAATTCTGCGCTGCACCACCATTTCTCATTTCTAATTTCGAATGCAAGCAAAGCTTTCATTCGAAATCAAGGGACAGCACGCCTCCTGGGCGAACCCTGAACCCTGAACCCTGCGCCTATTTCCAACCAACGATCAATCAACAAGGAGCATCTATTTATGAATATCGAACTTCGCCACGGGAGCGGCGGCGAGGAGACGGGGAAGCTCATCGCCTCTCTCTTTGCCAAATACCTGACAAATCCCATCTTAGACCGTATGGAAGACGGCGCGGTGCTGCCGCCCCTCTCCGGCGTGCCTGTCATGACGACGGACAGCTTTGTCGTCTCGCCGCTCTTCTTTCCGGGGGGCGACATCGGACGGCTCTCCGTCTGCGGGACGGTGAATGATCTGGCCTCGATGGGGGCAAGGCCTCTCTATCTGACGGCGGGCTTCATCCTCGAGACGGGACTTTCCACCGATGTGCTGGAGCCGATCGTCCGCTCCATGGCAGAGACGGCGAAGGAGGCGGGCGTCACGATCGTGGCCGGTGATACAAAGGTCATCGAAGGGAAGGGCGGCCTTTACATCAATACCGCGGGCCTTGGCGATCGCGCGCCGGACTGTGAGATCTCCGCGGGAAATCTTCACGATGGGGATGCGATCCTCGTCACGGGGACGCTTGGTGATCATCACGCCGTCATCCTCACAGAGCGCATGCAGATGAAGACGACGCTTGCGAGTGACTGTGCGCCCCTGAATCATCTGGTGGAAGCCCTTCTGGCGGCGAAGCTGCCCGTCCATACCATTCGCGACATCACGAGAGGGGGACTGGCGACCGTTGCCAATGAGCTGGCAGCAGCCTCCGGCGTTTCCATCACGCTCTCCGAAGAGGCACTGCCGGTCAGAGAAGAGGTCAAAGCGCTCTCCGGCATCCTAGGGCTTGATCCATTGACGATGGGAAACGAGGGCAAGATGCTGATCGCGCTCCCTGCCGCCGAGGCAGAGACGGCGCTTCGCATCCTTCGCGCGCTCCCCTATGGGACAGAGGCCGAAGAGATCGGGCGCGTCAGCACGGGAAGCGGCGTGCATCTTAAGACTCTCTATGGCGGACGCCGCCGCATCCTTCCTCTTAGGGGAGAGGGCCTGCCGAGGATCTGCTGAGAGAAAGTCGGGGATGAGTGGCTAGGGATTAGGGATTGGAAGCAAGCGGTGATTGAAATAGTGCAATTGTTGTGCTAATGGTTCTGCAAGGAAGATCCCTCGGCTTCGCTCGGGATGACGATACGTGCGAAGCACCATCGAAATTTCTCGGCGCTTCTATTTTTTTATGCGCCGCACCAAACCCTTTGAACCCGCTGAACCTCTTTCAGCCGCAATCAAAGAGCATCACGCCCCACGGGCCAACCCCGAACTCATTTCATAAGGAGAACATCCATGATCCATAAATTTCACAGCCGGCCGAATGGCTGGGAGGGCATCACGCCCCATATTTACAAGGAAAATCCCGGGGTCTTTCGCGATGTGACGAAGCAGATCCTTTTTGACAACGAAGCTGACCTTCCGGTGCAGTTCCGTTATTTTCAGGTGGAGAAGGACGGCTTCTCTTCGCTGGAAAAGCATGAGCACATGCATCTCGTCTTGATCTTCAAAGGGAAGGGCCATGCGCTTCTTGGAAGTGATGTGCATGAAGTCGGGGAAGGGGATCTCATCACCATCCCGCCCTGGCAGTGGCATCAGTTTCGTGCGGACGCAGGAGACATCTTAGGCTTCCTCTGCCTCGTGAACCATGACCGAGACATCCCCGTCTATCCGACGGAGGAGGAGCTCTTGGCGCTCAAAAGAGATCCGGAAATCGAGAAATTCTTGAAAAAGTAAGGAGCCTATATGTTTGAAAACAAGTCGACGATCATTTTTGATATGGACGGGACGCTGATCGACTCTGTCGGCGTGTGGAATCAGGTAGACCTTCGGCTGATCCAAACGCTTGGCGGGCCTGCTATGGCAGAGGGCGATGTCCAGCAGAGAAGAGAGCGCTTCCTGAAGGAGCATCGGGATGCGGAGAAGCCGTATCTTTCTTACTGCGAGGAGCTGGGGAAAACGTATGCTTCTGCATGGCAGGCCGAAGACATTCTGCAAGAGCGTTACCGCATAGCGCAGCATTTCCTGAAGGAGGTCGTGGACTACAAGCCGGGCGCGCCGGAGGTGCTCCATGCTTTCAAGAAAGACGGGAAGACACTCGTGATCGCCAGCACCACGCGCCGCGGCAATATGGAGGTGTACCGGAAGGAAAACAGAAGCATCCGCAGCAAAGCACCGCTTGATTCCTGCTTTGCAAGGATCTACACGCAGGAGGATGCGCCGGAAATCAAGCCAAGCCCGGCCATCTACCTCAAGGTCATCGAGGATATGGGCCTTTCCAAAGAAGAATGCTTCATCTTCGAGGATTCGCTGGCGGGTGCGACCGCGGCAAGAAATTCCGGCATCGACTTCGCCGTGATTTATGACCGCTACTCCGACGCCGACCGCGAAGAGCTTGACCAGATGACGCCGCATCAGTTTGGGGATTGGAAGGACGTGCTTTCCGTCATCCGAAGAGACATGTGAGGGGATGAGTGACTAGTGACTGGTGGCTAGGGACTAGGATTCACTCATCGAGTAGATCGCCCGTTGATTTCATTACCAAAGAAGTTCACCGGTTCTGATGGGGCAATAGAGATGGCAAAGGCTGCATTTCAGTCACCAGTCACTTCCCATCCCTTTGACATCTACCGCTTTTCATGCTATCATTCTCCAATAAGTGAGGGAGTAGCAGCCACTTCGGTGGAGCCCGTCAACATACTGGCAGTGACCCGTACATCCTGCCTGGCTTGCTTTAAACATGCGAGACTCACGTGCATAGTTTTCGGCTGTGCGCGGGGTCTTTTTTTCGTGGAGAAAAGACAGCGCACGAGATAAAATCAGGAGTTATGAATTGGAATTAGGAATGAAGGTGGCGGCTTTGCCGCGAATATATGGGGCGATGCCCAAAAGTGGCATTTCAGTCACCAGTCACTAGTCCCTAGCTACCCAAATCGCACAGCCCATTTCATTTCGGGGAGATACCAATGAGTGGTTTATTTATTTTGAACAGCGTCCTGCTCGGCGTGGGACTTGCGATGGACGCCTTTTCCGTCTCGCTTGCGAATGGCCTTGCGAATCATTTCCTCCGCATCCGCACCATGTGTCTCATCGCGGGGACCTTCGGCTTCTTCCAGTGGCTGATGCCGATGACAGGCTGGGTGTGTGTGAATCGGATCGTCGATCTTTTTCAGGTGCTGCTCCCGCTCGTGCCGTGGGCATCGCTGGTCCTGCTCGTCGCCATCGGCGGGCTCATGATTCGTGACGGTCTCTCCGGAGATGAAGAGGACGTCAAGGTCAGCGTGGGCCTGTGCTACCTCTTGCTCCAGGGGTTCGCGACCTCCATGGACGCACTCTCCGTCGGCTTCACCTTGGCGGAGTACCCCTTCGCCAAAGCGATGCTCGCAAGTATCATCATCGGCATCGTGACCTTCGCCATCTGCCTCGCAGGGCTCTTCCTCGGGAAACGCTTCGGCATGAAGCTCGCGGATAAGGCGACCATCTTAGGCGGCGTGATCCTCATCGGGATCGGGCTGGAGATCTTCTTCGGCGCGTGAGGATAGAGGGGTAGCCCTTAGGGGGCTGCCCCTTGATTGTGGAAGAAAGCTTTGCTCGAATGAGGAATGAGGAATGAAGGTGCGGCGCACCATTCATAGAGCGCCGAAGATTTAAGGACGTATTGGTTTTTTAGCCCCTTCCCATGGAGAGGCTTTTTTGATGCGCTCGCTGAAGTTTGAAAGCAGAGATGAGTAGCTAGGGATTAGGAATTGGGGATTAGGGGCGACTAGTGACTGGTGACTAGGGATTAGACGTTAGACGTTAGACATCAGACTCCCGTATCGTCATTTCGAGCGAAGCGAGAAATCTTCCTTGCACAACGGTCAAACGGAGAGCGTCAGATGAGGAGCAGCCGAAGCACCCACGCGATTTTATCATTACCTCATAAGTACAGAGTACCGCAAGGGCGTAAAAGATCCCTCGGCTACGCTCGGGATGACGATACGAGAGAACGGGCGATCTCACATTCCCTTTCATTCCTTCACGTAGAAGGCTGCCCCTGCGGGGCAGTCTATCCTCCGCCTTCGGCGCGCCCCTTCTTCAAGGGGCTACACAACAGTCATGTAAAAACGCTGACCCTTCGCAAGGTCGCCTTCCCCATATCGTCATTTCGAGCGAAGCGAGAAATCTTTGTCATTCGCGGTTCAGTGGTCGATGTGTGGAGTCCCAAAAACGAGAAACCTGCTATCAGCTGAACCTTGAACCTTGAACCCTGAACTTTTCTATATCAATTTTAGAAGATGCTCCTAAGTTTCTATGCCTTTCTCTCATATGCACTGCCAGAAGCATGAGTAAACGCAAATAACAAGCATATACTTGTTCAATAAACGCTTTACAAGCACTTTAGCTGTTGTTTACGAAAAAACAGAATGATAAAATATTTCTGATAAACGTGCAACAGAATAGAGGGGCGATGAAGCCTTCAGAAAGACGGACTATCCTCTTGCACGATTTTGAGAGAGCATCTCGGAAGATGCAAGGAGGAAACCTATGAATAAGAAACTGGCATTGCTCGGTGTCGCAGTTCTTTCCGCAGGCATTCTTTTTGCCGGCTGTGGAAACAAAGACAAGAAAGCCGCAGGTGACGCTGCGTGGAAACCAACAAAGGACGTCAAGGTCATCGTGGCGTACAAGGCCGGCTCCGGCACGGACACCGGTGCGCGTCTCTTGACGAACAGCGCGAAGAAATATGTCGGGCAGACACTCGTCATCGAAAATAAACCGGGCGCTGACGGCAAGATCGGCTGGACGGAGCTTGCAAAATCCAAGCCGGACGGCCAGACCATCGGCTTCATCAATCTGCCGACCTACACCACGCTCGCGCAGATGGAAGGCTCTGCATTCACGGACAAGTCCATCGTCCCGATCTGCAACCACCTGACAGAAACGGCTGTCGTCGTGGTCAAGAAGAATGCGAAGTGGAACAGCCTGAAGGAACTCGTTGCAGATGCACAGGCAAACCCGGGACAGCTGAAATGTTCTACAAATGGCGTGCAGGCTTCGAATCACACCGCAGCCCAGCTCCTTGCACAGTCTGCGAAATTTGAATACAACGCAGTTCCTTATGGCGGAACTGCTGACCAGCTCCTCGCTCTTCGTCAGGGCGAAGTCGATTTCTCCTGCGCGAAAGTCGCTGATGTGGCAAAACTCATCAAAGGTGACAGCGCAGAGCTGAAAGTTCTCGGCGTCTATGCGGAAAAGAGAGACCCGCAGCTCCCAGATGTACCGACCTTGGGCGAACTCGGCTACTATAATAAATGGTACGGCTCCGCGCGTGCTCTCGTCGCTCCGAAGGGCACCCCGGACAATGTGATCAAGTTCTACGAAGATGCGTTCAAGAAGACCATGGAAGATCCGGAAGTCAAGAAAGCCCATGAAAATGCGGGCATGGTCATCGACTTCAAAGACAGCAAAGCCCTTGGCCAGATGATCGCAGAACAGATGGACTTCTGCAAGAACGTTGTTTCTAAGCTGTATGCGAAATAATTGAGGGTGCAGGGTTCAGGTCGATAGGTTCAGGATTCGCAGCGTGATCCCTATTCTCTGGAAATCACAAAAGCGGGAAACGAGAAGGTGCAAACGCTCGTTTCTCGCTTCTGTTTTCTGGTGACTAGGGACTAGTGGCTAGGGATTGGGTTGGCGATACGAGAAAACCGCTGGTTTCAATTTTCCGCGGCGCTTTCATAATTTTATGCGCCGTACCAACCCCATGGAACCTCTTGAACCTATAGAACCCGCTCCCCCCTCTTTCGCATGCAATCACGGGGCGATACGCCCTACAGGCAAACCCTGAATCCTTACCCCATTTTCCAAAGGAGTCAAACCATTTCATGAAAAAATCAGATATCTATATCTGCGGCTTCATGTACGCTTTCAGTTTCTTTTTCCTCTACCTGACACAGAGCTTTCCCCTCGGGGCGCGGCACTATCCGCACTTCGTCATCGGGCTGCTGCTCCTTCTCACCACTGTCCGCGTGGGGCAGATGGTGCGTGACTACCGGAGAGAAAAAGCTTCGGAAAACGACATGCCGGTCCTCTTCGACGGCTTTATGCCGAAACAATTCTGGACCATGTTTGCGGCCTTCATCCTCTACTTTGTCATGATGTACCTCGTCGGTTTCTATCCCGCATCCCTGGTCTACCTGCTCTTCTGTCTGAAATTCTTCAAGATCCGTCCGCTCTACATTCTGCTGGTCCTCGCCGGTATGGTGGTGCTGGTATTCGGTACCTTTGATCTCTTCCTGAATGTGCCCCTTCCGATGGGCATGCTCATCGAAGACTTGCTCTAAGGAGGAAATGACATGGATGCGAATACATTAGCACTGATGGCCCAGGGCTTCGGTAATGCTCTGGACCCTATGAATCTTCTCATGATGGTGATCGGCGTCACCATCGGCGTCATTGTCGGCTGCATGCCAGGGCTCTCCGCGGCGATGGGCGTCGCGCTTCTCCTGCCTCTCACCTTCGGGATGAAGGCAGAAACGGGTCTCATCATGCTCGGCGGCATTTACTGCGGCGCCATCTTCGGCGGCTCCATCTGCGCCATCCTGATCCACACCCCGGGCACTCCGGCTTCGGCTGCGACCGCACTCGACGGCTATGAGCTCACCAAACAGGGACGCGCGGGCAAAGCGCTCGGCACCGCCTGCACCGCTTCCTTCTTCGGCGGGCTTCTCTCCTGCATTTCCCTCTACTTCTTCGCACCGCTCCTTGCAGAGCTTGCGATGAAATTCGGCAGTCCGGAATATTTCTGGCTCGCCCTCTTCGGACTCACCATCATCGCCGGCGTCACCACCGGCTCCATGGTCAAGGGCCTCATGAGCGGTGCCTTCGGGCTCATCCTCTCCACCATCGGCATGGACCCGATGGAAGGGACCGCGCGCTACATGTTTGGTGTTGATGAGCTTTACAACGGCATCAATGTCACCTGCGCGATGATCGGACTTTTCTCCATGTCCCAAGTCTTTATCCTCATGGAAAAAGCCATCAAGGAACGCGGAAGCATTGTGAAATTCAAAGACTCCGTGCTGCTCAAAGCCCATGAACTGAAACTGATCGCGCCGACCGTCATCCGCTCATGGCTCATCGGGAACATCATCGGCATTCTTCCTGGCGCGGGCGCCTCCATCGCCTGCTTCCTCGGCTACAATACTGCCAAGCAGTTCTCCAAGACACCGGAGAAATTTGGACACGGCTCCATCGAAGGCGTCGCGGGCTCCGAAGCTGCGAACAACGCCGTTACCGGCGGCTCGCTCATCCCGACGCTGACTCTCGGCATCCCGGGTGAATCCGTCACCGCCGTCCTCATGGGCGGCCTCATCATCCAGGGCCTCCAGCCGGGGCCGGAGCTTTTCACGAAATATGCGCCGATGACCTACACCTTCTTCGCCGGCTTCGTCATCGTACAGTTCTTCATGCTCCTCATCGGACTCGGCGGCTGCCGCATCTTCGCGCACATCGCCAAGATCTCCGATGCCATCCTCATCCCGTGCATCTTCGTCCTCTGCGTCGTCGGCTCCTTCGCCATCAATAACAGCTTCGTCGACGTAGTCCTCATGTTCATCTTCGGCGTCATGGGATACCTCATGCGTAAGATGGGCCTCAATACCGCTGCCGTCGTCCTCGCCCTCATCTTAGGGCCGATCGGCGAGCGCGGCCTGAGGAGAAGCCTCACCCTTTCGGGCAACGACATTTCCATCCTCTTCTCCACCCCGATCTGCTGGGTCCTCATCATCCTCTGCATCCTCTCCGCCTTCTCCCCGCTCCTCATGGACTGGCTGAAGAAAGGGAAAGCAGCGATCAAGGGATGATTCGCTAACCCTGAACCCTGAACCTTGAACCCTGAACCAAATGAAAGCAAAGTAAAAAGGGGCTGTGAAGAAATGAGGATTCATTTCTTCACAGCTCCTTTTTGTTGCTGGTGACTTGACAAGCCGTTTCCCTAAATAACTTTTTGCGAAGACTGGAAAAAGAGCGGAAAGTATGGTATCATCTATGCATGAGTATGCGGGTGTAGTTCATCGGTAGAACGCCAGCTTCCCAAGCTGGACAGGAGGGTTCGACTCCCTTCATCCGCTCCACATGAATTGTGAGAGCCCGAAAGGGCTCTTTTTTGTTTGGCTTGGTAGGATATAATAGTGGTGACTAGTGATTGGTGAATCAAGCCAAGAAAGGAATCAACGTATGCCATACACCTACTACGATATCGGACTGAATCTTTTTACGAAATCCTTCCCCCATCCGGAGAAGATCATCGAGGATGCGCACGCCGCGGGGATCCAGTGTATCCTGACAGGCTCGGAGGCGAAGGAGAATGAGCTCGTGAATGATTTCACGAAGACCCATGACGTCTACGGGACGGCGGGAATCCATCCACACAGCGCCGACGAAGCGAAGGAGGAGGACGTGGCGCGCATCGAGGAAATATTGACCACGAATCCCCGCGTCCTGGCGGTGGGAGAGACGGGGCTCGACTATGACCGCATGTACAGCAGGAAGGAGAATCAGATCCACTACTTCAAGGAGCTGATCCTGCTCGCAGAGAAATTGGGAAAGCCGCTCTTCCTTCACGAGCGGGACGCGGCGGAGGACTTCATCGCCTGCTTTGCCGGTCACGAAGCCATCTGTCCGCGCTCGGTCGTCCACTGCTATACAGGAAATAAGGAAACGCTCGAGACGCTCCTTTCGATGGGTTTCTATATCGGCATCACGGGCTGGATCTGTGATGAGCGGCGCGCGGAGGACCTGCGCGAGGCGGTCTCGATCCTTCCGCTGGACCGCGTGATGATCGAGACGGATGCGCCGTACCTCACGCCGCGCGGCTTCCACCTGCCGAGAACGAATGTGCCGCAGAATATCACCTATGTGGCGAGGACGCTTGCGCAGTACATGGGCGTCTCGGAAGAGGTGCTCACGAAATGCGCGAAGGAGAATACGGAGCGGTTCTGGGAAATCAGATAGAGGGGGTAGGAAGCCCATAGGGCGTGCTGTCCCTTGCCACTGAATGAAAGCTTTGCTCGAATGAGGAATGAAGGTGGCGGCTTTGCCGCCTTTTTAGAAGAGGGTATTCTCGTATCGTCAGCCTTCCCCTCGAGGGGAAGGTGCCCCGCAGGGGCGGATAGGGCACAGGCGGTATGAAAGACAGATGAGGAAAGCGGAGAAGTGCGCGGCATATGTGGGAGAGCGTGAGTCCCTGACCGCGAATGAGAACGATTTGATCCGTGTTTCCTTAAAAATCATTCGCGCCCCTTCCTTTGGAAGGGGCAGACGAGCGAAGCGAGGCGGGGTTGGCTTCCCCGAATGTGGGAGCAGCGTTTCACGCGGCCAACCTCCGCCCCTACCATTTCCTTTTCAAAGGGCGTATAATATAATTACTGACCAATGGTCAAAAATATATTTCAAAGAAAGGAAACGCTATGAACGAAGTCAAAATGCCGAAACGGCCTATACTGGCGTATTACATTTTGATCTTCCTTGCGATCTTCCTGTTCAACTCGATCTTCGTGCCGATGCTCCGTGAGAATGCCGTGAAAGAAGTGGACTACTCCTCCTTCATGACGATGACGGAGAATCAGGAGATCGACAAGGTACAGGTGGAGCAGGACAAGATCCTCTTTACGAAGAAGGACGACAAGCAGGCGTACAAGACCGCCATCATGAATGACCCCGAGCTTGTGGAGCGTCTGCACAAGTCAGGCGCAGATTTCACCGGAGAGATCGTCGAAGCGATGAATCCGCTCTTATCGGCGCTGCTCTCCTGGGTACTGCCGTTCCTCATCTTCTTTGGCATCGGCCACTACATGAATAAGCGGCTGATGAAGAACATGGGAGGCCCCGGCGCGATGCAGTTCGGCATGGGGAAATCGAATGCGAAGATCTTCGTCAAGCCGACGAATGGGATCAAATTCTCCGATGTCGCCGGTGAAGATGAAGCGAAGGACAGCCTGCAGGAGGTCGTCGAGTACCTGCACGATCCCTCGAAGTACAGAGACATCGGTGCCAAGATGCCGAAGGGCATCCTTCTCGTGGGCCCGCCAGGCACCGGCAAGACCATGCTGGCGAAGGCCGTCGCCGGCGAGTCCGAAGTGCCATTCTTCTCCATTTCCGGCTCAGAATTTGTAGAAATGTTCGTCGGCATGGGCGCGGCGAAGGTCCGCGACCTCTTCAAGCAGGCGAAGGAAAAAGCGCCGTGTATCGTTTTCATCGATGAGATCGATGCCATCGGCAAGAAGCGCGGCGGCGGTGCCTTGGGCGGCAATGATGAGCGCGAGCAGACGCTGAACCAGCTCCTGACAGAGATGGATGGCTTCGAAGACAATGCGGGCGTCATCATCCTCGCAGCGACGAACCGTCCGGAGTCACTTGACCCGGCGCTCACACGTCCGGGACGTTTTGACCGTCAGGTGCCGGTCACACTGCCGGACCTTCAGGGGCGCGTCGCGATCCTCAAGGTCCATGCGGCGAAGATCAAGACCGCGCCTTCCATCGACTACGACAAGGTGGCGCGCATGGCCTCCGGCGCATCAGGGGCAGAGCTCGCAAACATCGTGAATGAAGCCGCTCTCCGCGCTGTCCGCGACCATCGTCCCTATGCGACACAGGAAGACATGGAGGAGTCCATCGAGGTCGTCATCGCCGGCTATCAGAAGAAGCATGCGATCTTGACGGACAAAGAGAAATGCATCGTTTCCTATCATGAGATCGGCCATGCCCTTGTCGCAGCACTGGCGTCCCATAGCGCACCGGTACAGAAGATCACCATCATCCCAAGGACCAGCGGGGCGCTGGGCTACACCATGCAGGTGGAGCAGGGTAATCATTATCTCATGAATAAAGAGGAAATGCTTGACCAGATCGCCACCCTGACCGGCGGCCGTGCGGCGGAGGAGGTCGTCTTCGGCACATCCACCAATGGGGCATCGAACGATATCGAGAAAGCCACCCGTCTGGCGCGTGCGATGATCACGCGGTACGGGATGAGTGATGAATTCGGCATGGTCGCCATGGAAAATGTGACGAACCAGTACCTGGGCGGCGATACCACCCTCGCCTGCTCGCCGGAAACACAGGCACGCATCGATAAGGCCGTCTCCAATCTCATCAAGACGCAGCATGAGAAGGCAAGGCGGCTCCTTGAGGAACATCGCAAAAAGCTCGATGAGCTCGCAAAGTACCTCTATGAAAAGGAAACCATCACGGGAGAACAGTTCATGGAGATCTTGGAAAAGAAAGTGGAATAAAGTACATGCAAAAAAGGAAGCTCATGAGAGCTTCCTCTTTTTGCTTGGTTGAATCAGCGTTTTCCTTAACCTATGAGGATTCGCATAAAGGGTAGATGTTCTTTCTGGTTTCAAACTTCAGGGCTCTCATCTGGGAGATACGTTGCATGTTTTGGAACTAGCGGTGTTACATTACGATACGAGTAGCCCCTTAGAGAAGGGGCGCGCCAAAGGCGCAGGATGGATCCACGAGGCGGTGTGAAAGACTATGTGAGATTACCCGTTTTCCTTAAACGTCATCCCGACCGAAGTGGAGGGAGCTTTGTTGTATGGAGGCGGCTTCGCCGCCACCTGAACCCTGAACCCTGAACCTTGAACCCTGAACCCTGAACCAAATGAAAGCAAAGTAAAAAGGAGCTGTGAAGAAATGAATCCTCATTTCTTCACAGCTCCTTTTCTTATTTATGATAAGGTGTGAAGCTTATCCTGTGATAGCTTCGTAAATGTATTCCCGCATCGTCATTTCCCCCTGCGCAGAGGATCTTTTTATTCAGGAAAACCCGCTCTGGTAAGCAACACGGAAAATGGAACTGTCATCCGAGGAATCCGCCAAACCTCCGGCTCCCCCATTCCTATCTTCCTATCACCAGCCGTCGCATTTCCTTCGCCGATGTCAGTGCGCTCTTTGAGTCTTCCGTACCGGAGATCATCTGCGCGATATTGTCCAAATGCTGCGCGTCATTGAGGAGTACCGCCTTTGTCGATGTCCGGCCATTTGCGATCGTCTTCACGATCTGATAGTGTCGATCCGCTGCACAGGCAGTCTGCGGAAGATGCGTGATGCAGAGTACTTGGATCGTCTTCGCCAGGCAGGCGATTTTTCTGGCGACCTTGAGCCCCACCTTACCGCTGATGCCGACATCGATCTCATCAAAGATCAGCGTCTGCTGCGAGAGCAGGTGAGAGATCACCATCTCAATGGCGAGCGCAATACGGGAGATCTCCCCGCCGGATGCCGTATCGCGCATGCTGCGGAGCGGCTCACCCGGGTTCGCCGAGAAATAAAATTCCATCTCCTCTGCGCCATTGGGCATCGGGCTCTTCTGAGCGACGAGGTGCAGCTCCATCCGCGCATTTTCCATGCCCATATCCTTCAGCGTCGTGACGACCCCTGTGAGGATTCTCTTCGAGGAGATCATGCGATACCGATTCAGCACCTCTGCCTTCTTCATCAAAAGACCGGTCAGTGATGCATAATTTTTTTGAAGCGCCTCATTGTCATAGATGACTTCCTTCAGCGCCTCATATTCCTTTTTTGCCTTTGCTTCATAGGCGAGCACATCCGAAAGCGTCGGACCATACTTTCGTTTCATTTCAGAGATCACTTCATCCCGGCTCTGCAGCTCATTCAGCTCTTCCTCAGAGAAGTCGGTATCTGAAATGTAGGAATCAAGCCCATTGATGGCATCTTCCAGCGCATACGAGGCACTGTTCAGTGACTCGACGAAGGCTTCCAGCGCTTCGTCATACTTGGAGACCGATGACACCTCACGGATCGCATCCCCGATGGCATCCTGCGGACCATTTTCTGCCGTCAGAAGCTCCAGTGCCTGATGCACCGATCGGAAAATGCGCTCATGGTTCTGGAGGACGGAGAGCTTCTTCTCGATCTCCTCATCCTCATCCGGCAAAAGATGCGCAGAAGAGATCTGGGAAAGCTCCCACTCCAGAATGTCCAGCCGCCGCTCCCGCTCCTGCTTCGCATTCTCATAGTCCTCGAGGGCATCCTTCAGCTTTTTCCACTCCCGGTAGGTATCCTGATAGTCCCTGTAGGCAGCTGCTACCTCCGATGTCCCCGAATCCACCATCTTTTCGCAGAAAGGGATGGATAGGAGCTCCATATTGTCATTCTGTTCATGCAGACGCACCAGCATCTTGCCGATCTTCTGGAGCTGTTTGACGGTACAGAAATCCCCATTGATGGTACAGAGACCGCGCCCCGACTTATTCAGCTTGCGCGACAGGATCACTTCGCGCCCCTCACACTCGATCCCAAGCTCCTGCAAAGCAGAGACGATGCTGTCATCCGCATAGAAGATACCTTCCACTTTGAAGAAATCGGCGCCGGTACGGATGAGATCCGTCTTCGCCCGCCGTCCGGTGAGCACCGCAAGAGCATCGATCAGGATCGACTTCCCCGCTCCTGTCTCACCCGTAAAAATCGTGACCCCTTTCGTGAGATCGATCACCGTATCCTCGATGATGGCAAAATTCACGATATGTAAACTCTGCAGCATGGCAACCTCGTCAATTTTTCAAGAGACCCTGAAGCTTTTTGATCATAACCGGTACATCTTCCGGCGTCTTCAAGATCAGGAGCACCGTATCATCCCCCGCCAGTGTACCGATGACCTCCTCTGTCCTGGAATGATCGATGGCAAAGGCGACC
>ENA-OQCL01000094-OQCL01000094.1-human-gut-metagenome-genome-assembly--contig:-NODE-94-length-48437-cov-10.052577_pt1 | contig 48437 bp, 46 predicted proteins | sample MGYA00242502_ERZ504586 | MGnify/ENA primary metagenome ERZ504586 (study PRJEB26092, sample SAMD00036316) | human gut metagenome | host: Homo sapiens | study: EMG produced TPA metagenomics assembly of... | reverse complement strand
ACGAGGATTATCGTAAAGGCGACGAGGCCGAAGAAAAACGGCGCTTTCAGCTCGTTCAGTATGAAACGGTCAAGAGCTCTTATCTTAAACGATGATATATTCAACAGATATTCTCTCCGTCGTTGATCCTGATTATCATGTCCGCGCATTCACGTATAGCTCCGCGCCCGCCGCGGCAGCTCGTAACGTAACACGCAGCTTTGAGCACTTCTGGACGCGCGTTCGCAACCGCAATACCGAGGCCGGCCCAGCTTATACATTCCAAGTCAGGCAGGTCGTCTCCGGCGTATGCCGTCTCTTCCGCGCTCACGCCGAGCTCGGCGGCGATCTTCTGGAGTTCCGGCAGTTTATCTTTAATGCCGTTGACGCAGCGCGTTATCTTCAAATCTTCTGCGCGTCTCTGCGTAGGCGCGGAAAAGCGCCCGCTGATGAAGACGACCTTGACGCCCTTCCTCAGGAGCTGGGCTATCCCCTGCCCGTCCTGCACGTCGAAGCGCTTCATCTCCCCGCCGGCGCCGTCCATGTAGATGCCGCCGTCGGTCAGAGTGCCGTCGACATCCATCGCGAACAATTTTATCAAGTTATTCCTCCGCCTTGCGCTCCCAGTCGTGCGTCACGCGCGGCGTGAAGCCCCTCGTGCTCTCCGCGGCGAAGTCGAGTATCATCTTCGCCTCAGCGTCGCCCGGGTACGTCTCAGCAAGCTTCTTCAGCGCCTCTTTCATAGGAAGCGACGAATTGTAGATGAGCTTGTACATATCGCGTATCTTACGGCGCGTCGAGGATTCAAAGCCGCGGCGGCGCAGACCTACCTTGTTTATATCGAATACGCGGAGCGGTATCCCCGCAGCGAGGCAGTATGGCGGAACATCCTGCGTTATGCGGGAAAGGCCGCCGATCATGCAGTATGAGCCTATGTGGGTGAACTGATGGAAGCCGGTCATGCCGCCGATGACGACGTAGTCGCCGACGACTACGTGTCCCGAGATGCCGGACTTGTTCGCTATCGTGCAGTCATGGCCGATGCGGACGTTGTGAGCGAGATGGACGTTCTCCATTATGAAGCATCCGTCGCCGACCTGCGTCACATTGCCCTCGCCAGCGGCGCGGTTGACCGTAACGTACTCGCGGCAGACGACCCTGTCGCCGAGTATGGCCCACGTCTCTTCGCCGCGGTAGCTGAGATCCTGAGGAAGGCCGCCGATGACCGCGTGTTCGTGAATCACGCAGCCCGCTCCCATCCTGGTATAGTCGCATACGCGCGCGAAGGCGCGCAGCTCCGAACCGTCGCCTATCTCGACCTTAGGGTCGACGATACAGTAAGGACCTATCTTTACGTTCTCACCGAGCTTCGCTTCTTTCGCGACTATCGCGGTAGGGTGTATTTGAACGCTCATTTCTTGTCTTCCGCCTCTAGAGTAAGGCCCGAAGCGATATGGAAGCCCATCTCCGCCTGAGCGACTATCTCGCCGTCGACCGTAGCTACAAACTCAAATTTTCCCATGCTGCCGCGGCGTCTCTTGAGCCTCGCGGTCGTGCGGAGCTGGTCGCCCGGCTTTACTGGCTTGCGGAATTTCGCGTTGTCTATGGAAGTGAGATATACGAGCTTGCGCTCCCCTGTCTGAAATTCTTTCTGCATCTTCATAAGGACCGCGCCGACCTGCCCCATAGCTTCAAGGATGAGCACGCCGGGCATGACCGGCTCGTCGGGGAAATGTCCCTGAAAAAACGGCTCGTTGAAAGTGACGTTCTTGTAGCCCGTCACCTCTTTCACCGTGTCTGTGTCGATGACTTCCTCGATCCTGTCAACAAGCAAAAACGGGTATCTGTGCGGAAGCAGCCCCATTATCTCGTTGATGTTAATCTGCATGAAAAATCTTCCTCCCTGGCGGTGCCTCGGCAGCGCCTGAAAAATTTATGATGGAAAAACCGTCCGTATCCTTCTCGCGAGCTTGCCGTGAATACTGTGGCCTGCCGCTATCGCGACGTAGTGCGCCGTCGGAATCGGTCCGGCGAGCGTCAGATCGCCGAGCAGGTCTATCACCTTATGCGTGACGCACTCGAGCGGAAAGCGCAGAGAAGCGCTCCCCACAAGTCCTTCGCCGTCGAATACAAGCGCGTTGTCGAGGCTTCCACCCTTCACGAGGCCGTGCCGCCTAAGATATTCAAGCTCGGACGTGAGTCCGAACGTTCTTGCTTTAGAAATTATATTATAAAAAGTCTCGCGTGTAACATCGTACGTGACATTTTGTGTGCCGACCGGCGTGCCCGAATAATCGATCACGTAGCTTACGCAGAGTTTTTCCGAAGGAACGGCGGCGAGAAAACGTTTTCCTCCGTTCTCTTCGAGGGCTATCGGCGAGGCAAGCGCGCGGCGCGGGGCGTCGCCGGAGACGTCGCGGAAGCCGGTTTCGTTTATCGCCTCCGCAAACGGAAAGGCGCTGCCGTCCATTATCGGGACTTCTCCGCCCTCCAAGAAAATTTCAACGGCATCGAGTTCCATACCCGCTATTGCTGCGAGCATATGTTCCCCGGTCCTCACAGCGACGCCGTTCGGAAGCGAGAAGCCGGTAAGACGCTGGTCCTCTTCGACTACCGCCTCAACAACGTTGGAGAGCTCGCCGGCTTTGTTTGCAAACCAGATGCCGGGGCGCTCCGAGGGCATCAGGCGCACCGCCGTCTTTTCGCCTGAATGGAGGCCGACGCCGGAAACTTTTTATTTCATCTTTAAGCGTTTTCATCTTCGAGCCCTTTTTTCGAGCGCCGCTATACGCTTGCCGAAATCCCTGACGTTCGACGAAATTTCGGGGAGCTGGCGTATCGCTGCCTGAATGCGGAGTTCTTTTCTGTGGTCCTGCGCGGGGAACCCGGAGACCACCGCTCCGGCTGGAATGTCGGAGGAAACCCCGGCGCGTCCGCCGACCGTACATCCGTCGCCGATGGTAGCGTGGTTCGCCGCGCCGGACTGCGCGGCCATGATCACCCTGCTGCCGACGTGGCTGCTGCCGGCGATGCCGGACTGCGCGACGATAATCGTATATCCGCCGATCCAGCAGTTATGGCCGATTTTTACGTGGCTGTCAATTTTAGTGCACGGGCCTATATAGGTCTCGCCGAACGTAGCGCGGTCGACGGAGCTGAAAGCGCCGATCTCCACTCCGTCGTCGAGGTGCGCGATGCCGATCTGCGGAATTTTAACCATCCCGGCCTTCGGATCGGGGACGAAGCCGAAGCCGTCGCAGCCGACGACGGCGTTCGCGTGCAGCACGCAGCGGTCGCCGAGCACGCTGTGGTGGAAGACGACGGCGCCGGGCTCGATCACGCAGTTTTTCCCAATCGTGACGCCGCAGTCTATAAATACGTTCTCCATTATGACTGTTCCGTCGCCGACAGACGCTCCCGCCTTTATCACGCTGCCCGCGCCGACGGCTACGTTTTCGCCAAGCGACGCACCTTCGTCGACGACCGCGCGCTCGGAGATTTTTCTCATGCGCTCCGGCGCTTCGTCAAAAAAATGCAGAAGAGCGATGAGGCCGACGCGCGGATCGTCAAGTTCTACGCCGCTCTGCCCTTCCCTGACCCATCCTTTTTTCGTGAAGAGCACGGGGCAGCCTGCCGCGAACTTTTCCAGCTTTTTCTCCCAGAGCGGGGAAATAGCGCCTTCTTTCGGCTTCCGTGGGTCGGAAATGGAAGATACTCTTATTTCGGGATCGCCTACCACGCTTCCTCCCGTGAGCCCGGCGATCTGCGCAAGGGTTATAACTTTAGACATACCGCACATTCCTCTCCGCGCGCTAGAGGTTGCCTATCATTTTCAGGCTCCACCTGTCTTCGTCGCGCTCGTCGTATTCGACTTCAAAAGATATATATTCCGTAGCGCGCCAGCCGAGAGCGCCGTTAAAGACGCCGTCCTCGCGCAGACGCACCCATGCGTAGGGCTTGTGAAGCTGCGCGTCGAGCGACAGCTTCCCCCACCACATTTCATCCTCAGTGTCCCATTCGCCGCCGAGCCAGAGGTTGCGGACCATAGGCCGCCAGCGCAGTCCGAAACGCCCGTCCATGTCCCAGTCGCGCAGTCCGAGGATTCCCTCCGCGTAAGCTTCCATGTCGAGGTCGGGAATGATCTCGACCTTACGCCCAAGATGCAGCCCCAGCTCCGCAGATTTGTCGGACGTTCCTGCGTAGACCGTCGCCCACGCCGCGATGGTGTAGTTTCGGCTCTCCAAGCGGACGTTCATGTTCGAAATCTGCGAAGCCTGGAATGTCGCCTCAGCAGATGAATTTGTACGTTTCACAAGAACCTGTTCGTTAAGATACCCTTCCGTCCATTTCGCCAGATCGGAGGAATGTTTTGACGCCCACTTGACCGGTAGGCCGACCAGCGGAGCGTAATGCCCCTGAAGGTCGTCGCGGAACTCTCCGTAGAGAAGCGTCGGCAGCGACGTAGAGGTAAACGACGGGTTGACGGCCAGAATCATGGGCATCTGCGGAACGAAGGAAACGCTGAGTACGGCGTCCGACTCTCCGCGGGTCACAAGCATCTCCGGCGTCCAGCCAGGCAGCCGTTCTTCCGCAAGCGCGTTGATCTTTTCCTGAAGCGCGCGGTCCGACCACGACAGAGACTCTATTGGAACGCCCTGCAAAAGTATTGAAATTTCATCAGCAAGGCCGGAGACGTCCGAGCGAAACCACTCCAGCGGCATATCGCGGAGCGACGGCGTAGCTACTTCGACACGCCAGAAAAGCTCCTCCCCAGCCGCGTCAAACCTGACCGCAGCCGAGCCGCGCCCAAGCGATTTGACGGTCACAAGGTAACCGGAAAAAAGCCGGCGCGCGACAGTCTGCAAAATCTCCGCGCGATACGAAGAGCTTCCCGACTGAGGGATGCTCTCCGCGACAGCCGTAAGCGTCTGAAGCGCAAGTTCTTTCTGCCACTCTTTGAGCCCTTCGGCCTCTATTGAGACGGCCCACGCTTTTCCGGGAACAAGCAAAAATGTTGCGGCAATTAAAATTGCCGCAACTATACTTATATATGACTTTCTTCTGGTAACTAGAACAAGTTACTCCAAAGCCAAAACTGAATCTGTCCTCTTCGCCGTTCGCGTAGTCAAGGCGTAAATTGCCGAGCGGCGTGTTAAGCCTTATACCGACTCCGGGCGAGGTACCCCAGTCGTCATCGCCGTAGATAACTTCCTGGCCGTTTCTTATCTTGCCGGAATCCCACGCTCTTCCTATATCATAGAAGAAAACGAGGCTGAACATTTTTTGTATCGGTATACGGAGTTCGATGTTGCCCAACACCATATTACGGCCGTGGTAATAGTCGTCGTCATATCCGCGCAGCGTCGTATCTCCGCCGACTTCATAGAGTTCGTCATACGGTACGTCTCCGCTCGACGCTCCAGCTACAACGCGCGCTGCAAGTATGACAGGCTTGCCGTCTACCCCGTCAAGGAACGACGTTTCAAATATATCTTTTAAGAAGTTGCCTATCGGATAATAGAAACGTCCCTCAAACCAGTATTTCACGTAACTATAATCAACGCCTTCGACGTCTGCCTGACCTACCTGTATGTTTACAGACTCAATATCGCCCTTCTGATACGGCAGATATTCGTCAAGGTTGAACCGCCTGAAGGTGGCTGTCGCGGAATAGTAATCGCCTTCGCCAAGTTCTTCTTCTCGAATACCGCTTATCATTTCTTCTGTTGTTGCACCGGGGCCATAATGGTTGTCAATTTCTGTAACGGTCCCATTCAGCTGCGGAGGCGTTATTGCGGATATGTCGTTTTAGTATTATGCCAGTCTAACAGCAAATACCAGTTGTACTGAGACTCTTCCGCGAACTTCTTACCAAACCCGACAAAAGCGCCAAAGCGGTCTCTGTCGTATTCGAGGTATTCCGTATCGTCTTCATAGTAATAAATGTCGTCCCATGCGCGTCTGTAAACACCTACGCGCCATGCGAATATCTTGCTGCTCATGTACGGCTGCTCGACGGTCAGCCAGTATTCTTCGCGGTCGCCGAGCTCAAAGCCGACGCTGAGGCGCAGGCCGCTTCCCCAGATGTTTGAGTTCTCGTAGCTCATACCGCCGCCGAAGCCGCTCTGCGTTCCATATGCGACGTTAAATCCGAGCCTGCCTGTACGCGCCTCTTCTACCGTCAGTACCAGTATAACCTCGTCTGGATTCTCGCCAACGTCATAAAAAAAGAGACACGGTTTGCAGATCTCTGGTAGAATGAAGTTGCGACACACCATTCGAAAGGAGATTGTAAACCATGTCCGAGAAAATTGTACAACTAAACGAGGAAGTAATCAAGGGCCAGCTTAAGGAATTGGTTCGCGGCAGTGTAGAAGAAACGCTGAATGAACTGCTGGAACAGGAGGCAGAGAAGCTGACCCAGGCTGCCCGCTACGAGCGCAATGAGGCCCGCCAGGGCTACCGCAGCGGACACTATGACCGGAACCTTACCACGGCCACAGGTCGTCTCCCTTCCTCTATGCAGTTGCGTTTCAGGACAGGGCATTCTCCAATTCTTCCTCGGAATACCCAAAGGTGTAATCCTCATCCTTGCCATTAGACAGCCAAATCTGTGTAGCGTCGTATACACTTATGGATTCCGAATCGCTTTGATTGTCATTTCTCGCACAATATTCGCAAGTATAAGATTCGCCATCCTAATCGCCCCACGAGTCCAGTGTCCGGTGAAGCCTGCGCCCACATACAGGGCACATTGCTTATCTGCTCATTTCAATTCCTCCTGTAAAATTTTTAGAGCGTGCATACATTTTACGCTGATACTTCCGCTATTTGGTTTTTTGACTGCAGCTCATAAATATTATGGATTCTCTGGCACGGTTATGCTTTCAGAGGCTCCATCACTCGGATCAGCCTCAGCATTAAGGTATACCCATTTGATCGTGTATGTTTTTCCGAAGCTGTTTCCGATGTTGAGCACATAATCTTCTAACAGCTTCTGCGCACGCTGCTGCGCACTTGCCAGTAGCGCAGTATCATTCTCTGCCGCCTCTCGCATTTTTTGCCTGTGCATCCTTTGAACGCCTCAGTTTGGTGTTCCGCCTCAACGGCGGCAGAATCCTGAGCAACAATAAATGGAATCCTTTGTCAAAGTCTCTTTGTCCACTTTGCACCCAAAGACCTTAGCAGGAGGAATTGGTGCATTGTTACGATGTCTCCATCGATTTCCATCGTCACCAAAGAAGTGTCAATTCCAATAGTAACGACGCCGGAGTATTCAACCCAAAACTTCGATCTTTTTTCCACCACAACGACTCCAGAGGCATCTTCTTCAAATACTTCGCAACATTATGATAATAACATTTCATCGTTGCCAACTCACAAATGGATTTCATTTGTGACGCTTGTGGTGCTATCTCTTTCACACCGTCATCCGGTCTCGAATTGGGAACACGCAGCAAGGGCCAAACACATAATCACTACTAGGATAAAAGAAATTGCTTTTTTTCATACCGATTGCCCCCTTAGTCTATTTGCAGTTTGTACTCAGAATCCAAGCTATTCACAAATGGGGCGAATCAATGCTTCAACGATATTTTTTGCATTTTGTCCAGCAAGTTCATATATTGCGGTTTCACTATTACTCTCGTTAGTTACATCATCTATACATTGTTTATATGCTTCTTCCGACACTGTTTCCGTGTTTGCATTATCATTTATGAATATGTAGTCCATAGACTCAATGTCAACGGTAATATCTGTGATCTTGATTTCCGGCAGTTTTACTGAAATGATTTTCGTCTCATCATCAACAGAAATTTCGACTTGATCAAAATCAATACCGGCTTTAACTGTAGCGTCATACGACACATAATAATCGATCTTTTGAGGATCATCCGGGCTAACAACCTTTGCAACGCCATTATATATGGCCTCAAATGTTGACAGATCGCTTACATTCAGGATTTTTTCAAGTGTTGATGTGGTAATAATTGAAGGCTCAGATTTCTTTGTGCTTTTAGATAGCAAAACTAAAGACGAAACACCGAGGATTAAAATCACAGCCACTATAACGGCTACGACAGCAGTTTTTCTCCTATTGACCTTTTTAGATTCCACTTTCTCCATGTGGTTTCCCTCCATCTATTTATCTTTTGGGGAAGTGCAAAATCATTCCTTAATATTTTTACAACGCAAGGATCTCTTTCTTTTTGGCATCAAACTCATCCTGAGACAGAATGCCCTCATCGACAAGCTGCTTCAATTTACGCAGCGTTTCGATTTTCTCGTCATATGAGATCAATGCGTCGTCTGCCTCTTTTGCGGGCTTTTCGCTCTTGATCTTGTTCAGCAAGGATGCAGCACCGGAGGACGCCTTTTTCCAGCCCTCCTGAAGGCCACCTTTTGCCGTGCTTGCGAATCGAGAGAGCTTGCTTGGCTGTGCGTTTTCGGATGCTTCTGCGTCAATGCTTTCGACTATCTCAATATCCGCAGCCATTTCCTCCTCAGAGTAGTTGAAACAAGCCTTATCCAGCGCTGCATTGAGGCGGTTTGCCATCGGCATCATTGACACATAATTCAGACTCCCCGAAATCACGCCGCCCACAATGGGAACCGCCTTGGAAATTCCCTGCGCTACCGTGGTTTTTGTTACCTTAACTCCAATGGCCTTGCCGATCTGCTTGATGATCGGATACCAGAAGGTTTTGGTCAGTGCCTTCTGCGGCAGCTTCTTCAGTGTTGTTTTTGCAATCTGTGTGGAAAGGACCCGCACGCCTGACACAGCGCCGGACACGCCGAACATCACACCGCAATACAAGATCAACTGGTTCCTGACTCGCTCGTCATCAAGCTGGTCCTCTGTCCACAGATCCGACGCACCGTACAAGTAAGACAATTCCTGCGCAAGGCGCAGGGCCATGCCAAAAAACTGTGCCACATCCGCCGGGATTGTCGCCGCCATCGCAAATCCGCCGGGAATACCGGCAACAAAAGATGCCACAGAAGACTGGCTGGTACGAACGAAAATCAGTTTCGCGGCGGCTTTCTCAATACGCTCTTGGGGAATTCCGGCACTGACCGGCCCCATATCAATGATGGTCTGCAAATCAATATCGTCGCCGGCAAAAGCCTCTGCAAGGAATTTGCTGCGGTTGACCTTTACGCCGGGTATCTTGACTGCATTGGTAATGATCGTTTCCAGTGCTACGGAGGTCGTTTCGTTTTTAGCCTGTTCCATAATACTTATTCCTTTCTTTCCATTAGGTCGGAATGAGCCTTGTATAGTTCGTCCATCAGCCGCCAAAATACATCCGGCGGCTTTGGCTTCGGATAGATACCCCGGCAAAGCTGGCGGACATATTCGCTTTGGGTCAGTCCGCATAGGGCGCTATTGCGCTCCAATTTCTCTTTTTCTTCTTCGGTCAGGCGTAGACAGCGCAATATCATTTCCTGTAATCGTTGCATCTCCAACAAAAAGAGCGTCTATTGCGCCGGAGATAATTCCGCTTGCAACCGCAAACGCATAATCTGCCTTGTCGGCGTGATTGGTATAATGTTCCAACTCCTGATTGACACGGGCCAACTCCGTGTTCAGGCGATCAATGCTTGGTGCTTCGACTTTTGCATCAGCAGATACAACATCCTCTGCCAACTTCTGATTGATCTCTTTTGCCTTGTCTGGCAAAGTGAATGTACCGTCAATAATTCCTGCGTACTGCGCTGATTGCGACCATTCATAGCACTCATAGGCACGGGTGGCCAATCGCGGATGGGTTTCATTCTGCACCAGCATCAGCTCCATCAGCTTGTTGGATTTTGAATCATTGACAAAGGATTTTAAGTCAAGCGCCTGTTTCAGAAATTCTTTCCGATCCACATTCTTGCCATAGCCATTGAGCCGGAGCAATACATCAATGGTTTTGTCCGCTGTTCCGTCACAGAGAGCAGCAGCTCGGTCTGCGGACAACTCACTGCAACGATCCCAGAATAGAAGCGCCCTCACTAATGTCGGCGTGAGATATTTGCCAATGGCTGGAATACGCACTAACGGGCTTCGGTCTATACCACCAACCAACTGCGCTGCAATGGAGTGATAAAGGGAATGTTTGCAGGCAATGTGGCCGCATTCGTGCGCCAGAACACTGGGGATCAGATTGAGCGGAAGTTTATTCACAAGCCCGGATGTCACATAGATACAAGGGTGAACGCTGCCAAATGTTGCTGCATTGGCCCGCTTGTCTCGCACATAATAAAGCTCCGGGGTATCAATGCCAAGCTGCTCACAGATCGGGGGCAAGAGACCGTATACCTCCGGCATCTGGTTTTCGCCGAGACGGATCGCGGTCGATAGAAGATCGATTTTAGCAGCCTTCTCATCGTAATTGGCAGAATACGATTCCAGAAGCTTTACAAACTTCGGGAATTGATTCAAAGCATCTGCGGCTTGCCTGTCCAAGTCGTGCACATAGAGTTCGGCACTATAGGCCATGTTGTCACGCCCTTTCCTTTCAATTTACTTCTTCTGTTCAGTTTCAAATTCGACAATGTCGTCCAGCTTGCAGTCCAGTGAGGTGCAGAGCTTTTCCAGCACATTCACCCGAACATCTTCTGTTGCGCCCCAGCTTTGCCATAGCGTTAGTGCTGATCCCAGCCAAATGCGTCAATTCTGTTTTGCTGAGATTTTTGTCGATCATCAGCTTCCAGAGCTTTTTATAATTTACCGACATATTCCGTTCTCCTTCTGCGTTGCGGTGTTTTGCTTTACATTTTTAGTATATCACGCCTGTTCTAAAAGTCAAGATAATTTTGCACTTTGCAAGATAGGAGATGGGTTCGATTGCACAATATATTATCGGAAACTCAATTGAGGTATATGGAAACGGCGTGCGGGATGTACCCACACGCCGTACTTGATTACGAGAAAATAACCTCTTGATTTACAATTTCAGCCGCCCTATTTCGGATGTTATTGCTTTTCCTAACCCATTCCATCGGAGCGGTTGCCTTAAAATCTTCCGTCAGGCTTTCACTCCGAGATAGTGTTTTCACAAGTTCATCAAACATCTGCTGTGCCCAAGATTCCACATCAACAAGATAATCATTCAATTTGCCGCTTGTCAGCAGATTGTAGTAGCGCACTCTGTGATACTGCTTTAGATACCGCAAGTGCCGTTGTCCCCATATGCCGATATGTACTTCACTTTCCTCCGGCAGTTTTAGGCAGGGCAGATAGTAATCACCTTGCAATTCATACCAAAGCCCGTTTTTCTCGTTATAAATGTACTTGTCCATTTTGTAATCCTCCAATATGATTGATTTTACCCACAATCCAATCATTCCGGCCGATTACAAAAGCCGAGGGAGAGGACTTCCTTACGAAGCCTCTCCCTTCTGCGTTCCCCTTTGCTTTTGCCCTGAATTGATCCGCTTGCAAGACGATACGATAAGGAAAGGAATCATAACCGAAGGAGGCGAAGACCATGAAGAAGGTGCTTTGGATATCCCGCCACGAGATGACGCAGAAACAGCGCTCGGATCTGGACCGCATCACGGGCGGTGCGGAGCTGCTGCTCTGGAAGGAGACCGTCACCGACATCGCAAAGCTGCTGCCGCTGCTGCAGCAGGCGGATGCCGTGGCGGCGGTGCTTCCGCCGGAGCTGCTGGCAGAGCTGCTCGCGCTGGCGGGCGACAAGCCGGTGCTGCGCGCGGTGAGCGAGCGGAAGGCCACGGGGCGCTTCCGCACCCTGCCGGACGGACGGCGCGAGCAGGAGTTCGTCTATGTCCACGGCGGCTGGGAGCAGCTCCTGCGCATGGACGTGCGATCACAGCGGCTTTAAGCCGCCCCTTGACAGAAGAAAAGACGGCGTCACACAGAACCTTGTGTGACGCCGCCTTTTTTTCCCCCGTGAGGGGTGCGGGCTGCATCTTGTGTAACACAGGCGCTCAAGCGGGAGGGCTAATGTTACTGTCCCCGTGAGGGGTGCGGGCTGCATCGCGGACAGATCTATAACAGCGATGAGGCCGTGTGCGTTGCTGTCCCCGTGAGGGGTGCGGGCTGCATCCTTTTTGGCCATGTGGAAGGCCAGCATCAGGCCCAGGTTGCTGTCCCCGTGAGGGGTGCGGGCTGCATCCTTGTCCCGGTAGGGATGATCCGGCGGCAGAGAGAAGTTGCTGTCCCCGTGAGGGGTGCGGGCTGCATCCGGGCGTTACTGTCAGATCATGGCTTGAGTATTTGGTTGCTGTCCCCGTGAGGGGTGCGGGCTGCATCCCGCAATTCTGCAAGTATGCACTCAGAGGGCATGGGTTGCTGTCCCCGTGAGGGGTGCGGGCTGCATCCGCAAAAGGGTACAAACCCGCATTAGCATTTTTGTCGGATCTTCACAGCTCGTAAGCGTAGTATACCATACTTCGGTGCAGAAAGGCAAGCTGTTTTGTGCGTACCAAACAGAAACGACGGATCTTTTTTGACATTCGTTTCCGCGAACCCCATGTTTTCGAGGTGGAAAACGCACCTGAAGAACACAGGTTGGCAAATTTTCGGAGCCTGCCCTGAAAAAGGCGAGGCAGACGACGATGAGTAAGTAGGGGGCGCAAGAAAACAAAAAATCCAGTCGCCCTGAAATAAGACGAAATGCATGCGATCTAATAATAGAAAGAAAATAACGAAAGGATGAACCGATATGATGAATACAACAATGATCACGGCCGGGCAGGCCGCCCGCGCCATGGGGCTTGACGAAAAGGAAATGGCGGTGCTGCTGAATGAAAGCGGCGTATGCACGGCAAACGGATTGCTCACGCCGGCTGACACGGAAACGCTGCTGAGCTACTTGGCGGGACAGCAGGAGGACAGCAGGCGCAGAGCGCAGGAGAACCTGGAACGACTCTCCGCGCGCTACGCCTTCCTGATCGACACCTGCACGCTGCTTGATGAGCATTTCCCTGCGCTGGTGGAGCATCTGATGCCGCTGCTGGAGGCAAACGGCAAGAAGCTGTTTGTTCCGTCGGGGGTTCCGGCAGAACTGCGCAGCCTGCTTGCGAAAAAACCAGAACTGTGGGGTCGTATCGCAACGGCGGCGCAGATCCTTGCGGGGCTGAAGGAGAAAGGCCTTGCAGCAATCTGCGGCGGAACGGACGAGACCTTCGCCGACAAGCAGATTTCGGCACAGCGGACAAACTGCTGGTGCCGGAAATGGAAGCCGAGGGAATGACCTACATGGGTGAAGGCCTGTCACTTGCCCTTGACTTGCTGGAAAAGCGCAAGGCGAAGTACAGGGCAACGGGCGTGGACTACTACCAGCCGATTCTGGTCGTGATGAGCGACGGCTTACCCAATGGGAATCGGAGGGTGTGGGATGAGGCGGTTGAACGCATCCGAGCGCTCTGCGCATCGCGCAAGCTGTCCGTGGTGGCGGTGGGAATCGGCAATGACGCAGACATGGAGATGTTGGCCAGAGTCAGCCCGAGACAGCGACCGGTCCGACTCAACGGCCTCCGGTTCCGCGAGTTCTTCGCGTGGCTGAGTCGCAGCGTCACAAATGTGACGGCCTCGTTGCCGGGGGATGAGCCGGGCATGGATCTGGATGCGCTTCAGGCGTTATCCGCAGAACCGTGGCCCGAGGACACACTGTGAGGAAGAGGGGGGAGAAGCGCACAGCTTCTCGATGCACATGAGTGATGCCCTCCGAACGGGCACGGTCAGCGCGCGAAAACCTCTGCCTATCCGCAGAAATTTTCGGATTCTTCCCTTTGGTACCTTTTCAAATGGATTCCAATCCGTTATAATATATTTACCAACCTAACGAATAACGCGAGGTGCCGCCATGAAAACGAAAGATACGCCGAAGCAATACGTCATCTACTCCCGCAAGTCCAAGTTCACCGGCAAGGGCGAGAGCATCGAGAACCAGATCGAGCTGTGCCGCCGCTTTCTCGCCATGCACTTTGGCGAGGAAGCGGCGGAAAACGCACTGGTCTACGAGGACGAGGGCTTTTCCGGCGGCAATCTGGAGCGCCCGCAGTTCAAGAAAATGATGAAGGACTCCCAGAAGATTGCCTTTGCCGCCATCGTGGTCTACCGCCTCGACCGCATCAGCCGCAACATCGGCGACTTTGCCAAGCTCATCGAGGATCTGGGCGACCGGCACATCGACTTCATCTCCATCCGCGAGCAGTTCGACACGTCCTCCCCTATGGGCCGGGCGATGATGTATATCGCGTCGGTGTTCTCCCAGCTGGAGCGGGAGACCATCGCCGAGCGCATCCGGGACAATATGCACGAGCTGTCCAAGACCGGGCGCTGGCTGGGCGGCACCACGCCCACCGGCTACGCTTCAGAGAGTGAATCCAAGATAACGGTGGACGGCAAGGAGCGCAAGGCCTACAAGCTGAAGCCCATTCCGGAGGAAATCCAGCTGGTCAAGACGATCTTCGAGGTGTTCATGGAGACCGGCTCTCTCAGCAAGACCGACCAGTATCTTTTGGAGCACCGCTGCGTCACGAAGCGCGGCAAGCAGTTCACCCGCTTTGCCATCCGGGGCATTCTGACCAACCCGGTCTATATGATCGCCGACGACACGGCGTATCAGTATCTGAAAGAGAACAATGTGGATTTGTTTGCCGAACGCGCAGAATTCGATGGCGAGCACGGTATCATGGCATATAACCGCACCCTCCAGCGCCCCGGCAAGGCAAACCAGATCCGCCCCATGGAGGAATGGATCGTGGCGGTGGGGAAGCATCCGGGCATCATCGCGGGCAGCGACTGGGTGCGGGTGCAGGCCATGCTGGACGTCAACAAATCCAAGAGCTACCGCAGACCCCGCAGCAACGTGGCGCTGCTGTCCGGGCTTTTACGGTGCGGCGAATGCGGCGACTATATGCGCCCGAAACTGACCAACCGCCGCACGGCGGACGGTGAGCTGATCTACACCTATATGTGCTCCACCAAGGAGCGCAGCCACGGCACGGTCTGCTCTATGAAAAACTGCAACGGCAACACGCTGGACGCCAAGATCATCGAGGAGATCCGCAAGCTGTCCGCCGACAAGGAGACCCTTACCCGGCTGCTGGCGCAGACCAAGAAGGTCATCAGCGGCAGCAAGGAGGGCTATGACGCAGAGCTTGTGCTGCTCCGGGAAAAGCACACCGAGACGGAAGAACGCATCAAACGGCTGGTGGAGTCCCTGTCCGTTGCCAGCGACACCTCAGCAAAGTATGTCATGGAGCAGATCGACGCGCTCCATCAGGAGAGCGAGACCCAGCAGATGCGCCTTTCCGAGCTGGAAGCCCTCACCGAGCAGAGCCGGATGCTCCATCAGGAGTTCGCCTTCCATCAGGAGATGATCGAATCCTTTGCCAGCGCGGTGGATTCTGCCACACTGGAGGAAAAACGCCGCCTGCTGCGCACCATCGTCAAAAAGGTGGTCTGGGACGGCAAAAATGCCTATGTTTACCTCTTTGCGGAGGACGGAGAGGCGGATTTGCCGCCCGTAGAGCAACTTATGTGTCCGTCAGGAGAGGATAGCGAATGAGATCCTCATGTACTTCCGGGCTCAGCGGAAGCTGCAGGGGGAGGTGTCGCTGTCAGAGGCCATCGAGACGGATAAGGCGGGCAACGCCCTGTACCTGCAGGACGTGGTGGGGGCCGACGACACCATGCAGGAGGACCTGGAGGGCCGGGAGGACCAACAGCTCATCCGACGGTTGGTTGCGGAGCGGCTGACACCCCGGGAGGCGGATGTCATCCGCCGCCGCTACGGCCTGGACGGCCACCCGCCCCAGACCCAGCGCCAGGTGGCTGCTGCCTATGGCATCAGCCGCAGCTATGTATCGCGCATTGAAAAACGCGCCCTGGAAAAGCTGGAGGCCGCCCTGCGGGAGCACTGCTATCCGTAAGAACAAAACGGGTGCGGAGATTGCCGCCCGCCGATGAAAAAAGCGAGGGCGGCAGCCCTCGCTTTTTTGCGGTCAATCGTCCTGCTCTGCCTGATGCTCCAGCACGGAGCCGGTGGCAGCGTCGATGACGTATTCATATTCCATTCCGCCGGACTTGAACTCCACCTCGTACACGGCGCGGCCATGCTCGTTGTCCCATTCCACCTGAAGCTCCTGCACCTGGCCTTCGGACAGGCCCGCGTGCCGCAAGGCGGCACTCTTGGCGGCCTGGGCGCCAATGTCGGAGGTACTGCTGCTGCGGAGGTTCTCCTTCTCGTAATCCTGCACAGAGCCGCTGATGGCGTCCACCGTGACCTCATAGGCGGCGGTGTCGGTGTGGAACTCCAGCTCGTACTCCCAGCGGCCGTCGTCATAGTCCCGCTCCGCCTTGGTAAACGTGGCGGAGGACAGGCCCGCGTGCTTCAGCGCGGCGCTCTTGGCGGCCTCCATGCCAATGTCACTGGATTGGTTCACGGGAGTGGAGAGCTTCACGTTGGTCGGGCCGCTGAGCACCTGGCCGGTGTAGGCGTCCACCCGATATTCCAGCTCGCCGTGACCGGGGACCTCCAGCTCCACCTCATAGTGGGCGGGTGTCTCGTCCAGCTCCGGGTCCACATCCGCGTCGGCAACATCCGCCGTGGTCAGACCCGCATAGTTGGCTGCCGCCTCCAGAGCCGCCGTCATGCCGATGGGCATCCCCGGGGCCCCAGCCTCGATCAGGTCCCGCAGCTCCTCCACGGACAGCTTTGCCAGCCCCTCGAAGGTCAGGCTGCTGTTGAGGGCCATGGCCTGCCGGATCAGGGCGGCCTTGCCGGTGGAAATGTGGTTGGCCTTGGCCAGCTTTTCCAGGTCCTTGTCCTGCTGCACCGTCTGGCTCAGGACAGCGGCCTGGGAGTCGCCCAAAGCGCCGCCCGCAACACTGGTCAGCTCCTGCTGAAGGCGCTGAGCCCGGGCCTGGTCCTTATCCTCCACGGAAATGAGAATGGCGGAGGACAGCGTGTCCAGATATCCGCACCGCACCAGGCTGCCCACAATGGCGTTGACGGCCACATCCGCCTTGACGCCCTTCAGGTCCCGGCCTCCGTCCATATCCGCCAGCACGGCGGCGGCCTCGTCGTTGAGGGCCTGACAGGACACCACCTTTTCCCGGCTGTTCACCCGCAGCTCGATGCTGGGGTTCACGTCCAGGGACACCACAGACGTTACGGCGTGGGCCTGCTGCACCAGCACGCCTCCGCCCAGCAGCAACACCGCCAGGCACGCCGCCATGGCCTGCATCCATTTCTTCATACGTTGATTTTTCTTTTTCATAGGGACTACCGTTCCTTTCCGCTCTGTACAGCGGGAGAGCACGCCAGCCACGTCGTCCGGCGCGGTCTTGTCCAGCGCGGCGGAAAGCCTGCGTTCCATCAGATCGTTGGTCATCGGGCGTCATCTCCTTCCATGTAAGCTCGCATCTTTTTCAATGCTCTGTGATATTTTGACAGGACGGTGGCCAGCGGCAGCCCCAGCGCTTCTCCGGTCTCCCGGTGCTTCAGGCCCGCTGTGTGCAGCAGAACGATACGACGCTCCTCATCTCCCAGAATGGCCAGGGCATCCTGCAAAAGCAGCCGCTCCTGGGTGTCCAGCCCCGGGCCGTCGTCGGGGATGGCATACCATTCCCGGTCCTCCATGGTCACCTGGCGGTCTGCCCGCCGCAGGTGCATCAGGCACAGATTCCGGCATACCGCCAGCACCCACCCGATGGGAGAGCCTGTGGGACGGTACCGGTCCGCCGTGTCCCAGATGTGCACATACACATCCTGGGTCAGGTCCTGGGCATCGTGGGCATTGCGGAGATAGGACAGAGCCAGACCGTACACCGCCGTTCGGGTGCGGCGGTATAGCTGGGCCAGATCGTCGCGGTTCCCGGCAGCCACTCCCGAAAGCAGCCGTCGAAGCTCCTGCGCCTCCTCCGCGGGGAGGGATGAAGTTGTGTTGTCTATCCTGTGCAGCATCTCATTTGTCTCCTGTCATATGGATAATGCACGGCAGGGCGATTTTATTGCGTCCCCCCGGAGGATTTTTTTATTTATTTTACCACGTTCCGTTTTTGTTTTCCACTCCTTGTGCCAAACAGGAAAAAGAGGTATAATAAAATGAATACGCAAAGGAGGTCGTCCCCATGAAGCTGATGGTTGTCGACGGCAACAGCATATTGAACCGCGCCTATTACGGCATTCGCCCGCTGTCCACCCGGGAGGGCCTGTATACCCATGCGGTATACGGCTTTATCACCACCCTCCAGCGGCTGCTGGACGAGGAGGAGCCGGAGGCCCTGTGCGTCACCTTTGACCGCCGGGAGCCAACCTTCCGCCACCAGGCGGACGCGGACTACAAGGCCCAGCGCAAGCCCATGCCGCCGGAGCTGGCCATGCAGCTGCCGGTGATGAAGCAGGTGCTGGCGGCCATGTCCGTGCCCTGCTATGAGCTGGCCGGGTACGAGGCCGACGACCTCATCGGCACCATCAGCCGCAAATGCCAGGCGGCGGGGTGGGACTGCGTCATTGTCACCGGCGACAAGGACAGCCTGCAGCTGATCACCGACCGCACCAAGGTGAAGCTGGTGTCCACCCGCATGGGCCAGACCACCACAAAGGACATGACCCCGGAGACCTTCCGGGAGCAGTACGGCTTCGATCCCATTCATATGATCGACCTGAAGGCCCTGATGGGGGACACATCGGACAACATTCCCGGTGTGCCGGGGGTGGGGGAAAAGACCGCCATGGCCCTGGTGCAGCAGTACGGCGACATAGACGCACTGTACCGCCGCCTGCCGGATATCGACGCCAAGCCCAACGTCATCCGCAAGCTGACGGAGGGGGAGGAGTCCGCCCGGCACAGCTATTGGCTGGCCACCATCGTCACCGATGCGCCCCTGGCCTTCGACCCGGCGGAGAACCTGCGCAGGCCCTTCCGGCCGGAGCTTTACGACCTGTTCCTGCGGCTGGAATTTCAGAAGCTCATTGACAGATATCACCTGCGGCCCCACCAGGAGACGGCAGAGAAGCCCGAGTACACCACCACGGTGGTCCCCGTGGAAACGGAGGAGCAGGCCCGGACTCTGCTGGAGGAGTGGCGCAGGGCCGATCACGTGGCCCTGTACGCCGCAGCAGACCTGACGGCCATCTCTGTCCATTGGGATACCGACGAGAGCACGGCACGGACGGCGGAGCTGTGGTCCGGGGGCTATCAGGGGAACTGGAACGCCCTGCTGGGGGCGCTGCTTTCCGGGGACATCCGGAAAATTTCTCACAACGTGAAGGATCTGATGCGGACGCTGCTGGACGGCGGCCTCCCGGCGGAGGGCTTCGTGTTTGATACGGCCCTGGCGGCGTACCTGCTGGATGCCACGGCGGGGGGCTATGACCTGCCCCGGCTGTTTGTGTCGTATTTCAACCAGGAGCTGGAAAAGCCCGCCCATCTGGAGCCGGACGCCTTCTCCCCTCTGGGAGACCGGGCTGCCGCCTGGGCGTCGCTGCACAGCTATGGCGCAGCGATAGAGGCCCTGTATGGTGTGCTTTTGCCCCGGCTCCGGGAGCAGGGCATGGAAAAGCTGTACTTCGATGTGGAGCTGCCCCTGTGCCGGGTGCTGGCGGATATGGAGCGCAGCGGCTTTCTGGTGGACGGCGGAGCCCTGGCCCGGTTCGGTGCGGACCTGTCCGACACCATCCGCCAGCTGGAGGAGCGCATTTACGCCGCCGCCGGACAGCAATTCAACATCAATTCCCCCAAGCAGCTGGGAAAGGTGCTGTTCGAGGACCTGGGCCTGCCCCACGGGAAAAAGACGAAAACCGGCTGGTCCACCAATGCGGACGTGCTGGGGAAGCTGAAGGATCAGCCGCTGGTGGCCGACGTGCTGACCTACCGGCAGTATGCCAAGCTGAAAAGCACCTATGCCGACGGGCTTCTGAAGGTCATCGACCCCGACGGCCGCATCCGCACCAGCTTCCAGATGACGGTAACGGCCACGGGCCGCCTGAGCTCCACGGAGCCCAATTTGCAGAACATCCCCACCCGCACGGACCTGGGCAGCAAAATGCGGGAGATGTTCGTGGCGGCCCCGGGCCATGTGCTGGTGGATGCGGACTATTCCCAGATCGAGCTGCGGCTGCTGGCCCACATCTCCGGGGACGAGGCCATGCAGCAGGCGTTCCTGTCCGGGGAGGACTTCCACACCGTCACTGCCGCCCGGGTGTTTCATGTGCCCCAGGACCAGGTGACCCATCAGATGCGTTCCCGGGCCAAGGCCGTGAACTTCGGCATTGTCTACGGCATCTCCGCCTTCTCCCTGTCCCAGGACATCGGCGTCACCGTGGCAGAGGCCAAGGAGTATATGGAACGGTATTTTGCCACCTATACCGGCGTGAGGCAGTATATGGAGCAGGTGGTGTCCCAGGCCCGGGAGCGGGGCTATGTGGAGACCCTGTGGCACCGCCGCCGGGCCCTGCCGGAGCTGAAAAGCTCCAATTTCAACATGCGGTCCTTCGGCGAACGGGTGGCCCTGAACATGCCCATCCAGGGTACGGCGGCGGACATCATCAAGCTGGCCATGGTGCGGGTCCACCGCCGCCTGGCAGCGGAGGGCCTGGAGGCCCGGCTCATCATGCAAGTTCACGATGAGCTGATCGTGGAGTGCCCGGAGGCGGAGGCGTCTCGGGTGGAGCAGCTTCTGCAGCAGGAGATGCAGGGGGTGGCAGAGCTGTCGGTGCCCCTGTTGGCGGAGGCCCACACCGGCCGCAACTGGCTGGCCGCCAAGGGCTGATATTGCGTAACGAAACCATTAAGGAGCAAATACCATGACTGATTATTTTGCCGTGCAGCTGCCGCCGGAACAGATCCGCAGCATCAGCTCCATCGGCCTGGCCCATATAGGCGACGCGGTGTATGAGCTGCTGGTGCGCACCTGGCTGTGCGCCGGGGGCAAGGCCACGGGAAGGGGCCTGCACCGGGCCGCGGTGGCCCTGGTGTGCGCCCCCCGGCAGGCGGAGCTGGCGGAGAAAATTCTCCCCCTGCTGACCCAGGAGGAGCAGGACGTGTTCCGCCGGGGCCGCAACGCCAACGTCCATTCCATCCCGGCCCATGCCAGCCGGGCCCAGTATCAGCAGGCCACGGCCCTGGAGGCTCTGCTGGGCTATCTGTATCTCCAGGGGCGGCGGGACCGGGTCAACCAGCTGTTCTGCCGGATGATGGAGGGGGAGTAATATGCCGCTGGACGCCATTTGCCTGAGCGCCGTGGTCCGGGAGACCGCCGCCCAGGCGGAAAACACCCGCATAGAGAAGATCCAGCAGCCCGCCCGGGACCAGGTGGTGCTGCTGCTGCGGGGCGGGCGGCGGCTGCTGCTGTGCGCCGGAGCCACCCAGCCCCGGCTGCACCTGACGGAGCAGCTGCGGGACAATCCCTCCCAGCCGCCGATGTTCTGTATGCTGCTGCGCAAGCACCTGGCGGGAGGGCGCATTTTGTCCGTTGTCCAGGAGCCCCTGGAGCGGGTGGTGACCCTGACCATCCAGGCTGCCGACGAGCTGGGGGAGCAGCGCCAGTGGCGTCTGATCCTGGAGGCCATGCCCCGGCACGCCAATCTCATCCTGGTGGACCACCAGGGACGCATCACCGACTGCCTGCGGCGGGTGGATTTCGAGATGTCCCAGCAGCGGCAGGTGCTGCCGGGTCTGTTCTATCACCTGCCGCCCCGTCAGGAAAAGCGCTCGCCCCTGGAGGTGAGCCGGGAGGAGTTTTTGGAGCTGCTCTCCGCCCTGCCGGAGGGCGCGCCGCTGGACGGCTGGCTGCTGGACACCTTCACGGCCCTGCCGCCGCTGCTGGCCCGGGAGCTGGTTTGTGCCGCATATGGGTCTGTGGACGCCGGCCTGTCCCGGGACAGGGGCGGGAAATTGTGGGACAGCTTCGTTCTTTGGCGGGACAAAATCACCCGGGGGGATTTTACGCCCACCCTGCTGCGACGGGTCGGCCGGCCGGCGGATTTCACCTATTGCCCCATCACCCAGTACGACGCTGCCGTGGAGCAGGAGACCTTCGACAGCTTCGGCAGCCTGTTGGACGAATTTTATGAGGGCCGGGACCAGGCGGACCGGGTCCGGCAGAAGGGTCAGGACCTGATGAAGTCCGCCTCCGCAGCCCGGGACCGGGTGCGCCGGAAGCTGGCGGCCCAGGAGAAGGAGCTGGCCGCCACCCGGGACCGGGAGCGGCTGCGCATCTGCGGCGAGCTGATCACCGCCAATCTCTATCGCATGGAGCGGGGCATGAACCGCCTGACGGCAGAAAATTACTATGAGGACGGATGCCCACCAATGGACATCCCACTGGATGTGCGGCTGGGGCCCCAGGAGAATGCCGCCCGGTATTTCAAGCAGTATGCCAAGGCCAAGACCGCCGAGAAAATTCTGACGGAGCAGCTGGAAAAGGGCCGGGAGGAGCTGACCTATCTGGAAAGCGTGGTGCAGGAGCTGTCCCAGGCGGAGGCGGAGCAGGATTTCAACGACATCCGGGCGGAGCTGGAAAGCGGGGGGTACCTGAAAAACCGGGGGAAAAAGCAGCCGGGCTTTCAGCGGGCCTCCAGGCCCAGGCAGTTTGTGTCCTCCGCCGGGCTGCGGATCCTGGTGGGCCGCAGCAACCGGCAGAACGACCGGCTCACCGCCAAGGAGGCAGACCGGAGGGATATCTGGCTCCACACCCAGAAAATTCACGGCTCCCATGTGATCCTGTGTACCGGCGGGCGGGAGCCGGATGAGACCAGCCTGTATGAGGCGGCCTGCCTGGCGGCGTACTATTCCCAGGGCCGGGAGGCCGGGAAGGTGCCGGTGGACTATACCCCGGTGCGGTATGTGAAAAGCCCGCCGGGTCCCGGCCAGGTATGGTGGTGTACACCACCTATCAGACAATATACGCTGTACCGGACGGCCAACTGGTGAAAAAGCTGGCGGCGAAAGCCTGACATCGAAAGGAAGCTTTGCTGCCATATGCCCGAAAGAATGGCCCGGGTGCTGATCATTCGGACGCACGGAGCCGGCAGAGAATGCTTCTGAGTCTTTTAAAAAACCGCAGAATGCGGTTTTTTAAAAGGTCAACAGTTAGCGCACTCTAACCATTGGGCACATATGCGACGGAGAGAAAGATGTGCCGGGCAGCTGGCGGATGGGGTTGGCTTTTGCCGGGAACTGTGATATAATGGCCGAAAAATACCCATTGGAGGAGGAAACGGCATGCGGATCGGAACGGTGAATATCCCCTCGCAGCTGGTGCTGGCCCCTATGGCCGGGGTAACGGACCTGGCATTCCGGCTGATCTGCCGGGAGCTGGGGGCGGGCCTTACCGTAACGGAAATGGTCAGCGCCAAGGCCCTGTGCTATCAGGATAAAAAGAGCCGGGGACTTCTGAAGCTGTCCGACGGGGAGCACCCGGCCAGCGCTCAGATCTTCGGCAGTGACCCCGGGTGCATGGCCGAGGCGGCGTGCATCGCGGCGGAGCTGTCCGGCGCGGACCTGATCGACATCAACATGGGCTGCCCCGTGGGCAAGATCGTGTCCAACGGCGATGGCAGTGCGCTGATGCGGGACCCGGAGAAGGCGGCCCGCATCGCCGAGGCGGTGGTGAAGGCCTCACCGGTGCCGGTAACGGTGAAAATGCGCCGGGGCTGGGACAAGGGAAGCGTCAACGCCGTGGAGCTGGCCCGGATGCTGGAGCAGGCGGGGGTGTCCGCCGTGGCGGTCCACGGCCGCACCCGGGCCCAGATGTACGCCGGACAGGCGGACTGGGTCACCATCCGCCAGGTGAAGGCGGCGGTGTCTATCCCGGTCATCGCCAACGGAGACGTGTTTACCCCGGAGGATGCGGTGCGTATCCTGCACTTTACCGGGGCAGACGCCGCGATGATCGGCCGGGGCTGTCTGGGAAATCCGTGGCTGTTTCAGCAGGCCCGGGCGGCGCTGGCCGGGGAGCCTATCCCGCCGCTGCCGCCCCTGAGCCGGCGGTGTGACACCGCCGTGCGGCAGATTGAGCTGGCGGCCCGGGACAAGGGCGAGCATATCGCCATTCTGGAGGCCCGGAAGCAGTACGCCTGGTACCTCAAGGGCGTGCCCCATGCCGGATATTACAAGGAGCAGATCGTGCGCATGAACACGCTGGAGGACGTCTATCGGGTAACGGAGGGCATCCGCCGGGACCTGACGTAAAATTTTCAGCCGGCGGGGGAACCTTTTGGGCTCTCTTACCGTCTGATAAGGGAAGGGGGGCGTGGACCGTGGTGGAGGAACAGTGCGTGGCGCAGGCCCGTGGCGGGGACGCGTCCGCCTTTGAGGAGCTGGTGCGGACGTATGAGGCGCCGGTGTACCGGCTGGCGCTGCGCATGTGCGGCGGCCGGGCGGAGGACGCCCAGGAGGTGGCCCAGGAGGCGTTTTTGGCGGCGTGGCGAGGGCTGCCCCGCTTTCGGGGCCAGTGCCGGTTTTCCTCGTGGCTGTATAAGCTGACGGCCAACGCCGCCGTGGATCATTTGCGGAGGGAAAAGCGCCGGCCGGCGGCGGTGCCCCTGGAAAACGCCGGGGAACCGGCGGATCCCCATACCCCCCAGGAGGAGCTGGAGCGGCGGGAGCTGCACCGGGCGGTGCAGCAGGCCCTGGACCGGCTGACCCCGGAGCACCGGGAGGTGCTGCTGCTGCGGCAGATGCAGGGCCTGTCCTATCAGGAGATCGGGGCGGCCCTGAGTCTGGAGGAGGGGACGGTGAAGTCCCGGCTCAGCCGGGCCAAGCGGCAGCTGCGAACCATTCTGGCGGAGGGGAACCTTTTGGGAGAACCGGACGTCATACAGGATAGAAGGGGGGCGGGAGAATGACGTGTGATCTGGACCGGGTGGACGCGCTGGCGGACGGCCGGCTGGACGGCCCGGAGGCGAAAGAGGTCATGGAGCATCTGGCCGGATGCCCCCAGTGCCGGGCATATTATGAGGGTGCCCTGGCGGCGGACCGGGTGCTGGCGGATACCGGCATCAACCCTCCGGCGGATTTCGCTGCGGGGGTCATGGAGCGGATCCGGCCCCGGCGGCAGGTGCAGTGGCCCCGGGCGGCGGCAGGACTGGCCGCGTGCCTGCTGCTGGCGGCGGGGGCGACCCTGGCGCTGCCCCAGGCGGTCCCTGAGCCGCCGTCATTTTACCGGGAGTACCCTGAGCTGTTGAGCAGCGAGGACCAGACCCTGGTTTTCACCTTGGGCACCAAGGGCACCGACGTATTTGAGGAGGAGACCCGCAAGGAGACGGAAATGCGTTACCGGCATCTGCCGGAAGAGAGTGTCCCCGTGGTGGAGGACGCGGGCCTGTGCCGCCGGACGGCGGCGGCTCTGGCGCGGCAGGGCATTGCCCCGGACGACCGGGGGGTGTACCGGCTGACGCCCCGGCAGATGGAGACGCTGTATATCCAGGCGCCGGAGCTGGCGCTGGTCCACATGGGATCGGTGTTTCTGCTGGACAGCCTGGGATAGAATACAAGGAGGAGCTTATGAAAAAGAGAACGCATTGGTTCGTGGCGGCGGGGCTGGCCCTGTGCGGGCTGCTGCTGGCTGCGCTGACCCTGGGACAGCCCCGGGACGTTCCCGAGAGCAGCCGGGACAATGAGGCCCGGCCCGTGGTGCGGGTGATTCCCGCCTGGAAGGGCGCACAGGACCTGGAAAAGCACGCGTATTAAGGAGGAAGCGCATGAAATATGCCTTTTGATGATGGGAGATGTCCGCCCGGGGGACCGGGCGGACATTGGCGCTAAAAAGGAAGGGACCACACCGGTCCCTTCCTTTTTATGCACCGCTCTGCTCATATACGGCCCGGACATAGCGGCGGCCCCGCCAGATGGTGGCCAGGCACACGACCATAGAGAACCCGCCGCACAGGGTGACGCACAGGCGGTAGTCCAGCACCTCCCCCAGCGCCCCGATGACCAGGGACAGCACGGCGGCCGCGCCGGTATACAGCATGGATTCAAAGGCGTTGACCCGGGCCCGGAGCCTTTCCGGAATATACCGCTGCACCGCCGCCTGGCGCATGGTGGCGCTGTTGGTCCCCAAAAATCCGCACAGGCCCCGGCTGGCCAGCATCAGGGGATACGGCAGCCAAAGCAGCAGCATGTCCATGGCCTCGTACACCATGTACACCAGGAAGGCGAAGCCGTACCGCTTCTTTTCCGGGATCTCCATCCGGTACTGCACAAAGCCGCCCACTGTGCGGCCCAGGAACTCCGCCACGGAGAACAGAGAGTACATGGCCGCCGTCATGCCGGGAAACGTCCGGAAGAACGCCACCAGAATGGGGGAATATCCGCTGGCCACGCCGTTGGTGACGGCCATGTAGCCATAGATGTTCATAAGGCCCTTTTCCTGCCGCAGATACCGGGCGGCCTCCTTCACATCCGCCCACCAGGCACGGAGGGAGGAGCTCTCCTCCGGCGGGCGGCGCTCCTCGTGAATACGGATGCCGCTTTCCACCGCCGCCGCCATCAGGGACAGGACTCCTTGTCCCACCAGCAGCCATGCCGCTCCCACGGCATCCAGCAGCACCGCCGACAGGGGCAGCATCATCACCCGCAGAACGGGGTACAGGGTGGAGGCCACGGCGTAGCCCTTTTGCTCCGCCCCCTCCGGCAGCAGCATGGGGAAAATGCTGTTGTACGCCAGCTCGTCAAAGGCTCTGAGGGACGCCAGCACCAGGGAAAAGGCCAGGTAGCCCACATAGGAGAACGTACCCCGCAGAAGATACGCCCCCAGCAGCAGATACATGACGCCGTTGAGCATGTCGCCGCCTACCAGGAAGGGCTTGCGGGGCATCCGGTCCATCCACGGGGCAATGAACAGGGGCAGCAGAAAGCCCGGGATCAGCTCCGTCGCCAGCACCAGCGCCGAGGCCAGGGTGCTGCCGGTCTCGTCGAACACCAAAAACGACATGGCAAAGCCGCCGGCGATGCCGCCTACGGCGCCCAGTCCGCTGGCGGCGATCAGCAGGGTAAAATTCCGTGTCCAGAGTCTGTTTTTCATCGTTTCTCACCTCGGGAATATCATAGCACACCGGTAAGACGATGAAAACGGGGTATATATGGGAAATGTTTCTTATAAAAGTCCTATTAAATAAGAAAAACAGGGGGGTATATAGGAAAGCTGTTGTGCTGCGGGGTGGAAGGCGAGCGGGGAGAGACGCTGGGCGGCAGAAAAAAAGTAAAAAAATCGCGGCTCCTGCCGTATTTTTTTGTAAATAAAATATAACGGTTGACTACCAGAGGATTATCTGCGATAATATAAGTGAAAATATTAGAAAGGAGAATATCCATGAAACGTAGGATCTCTGTTTTGCTGCTGGCGGGCATGCTCCTGCTGCTGACCGCTTGCGGCAGCGTGGTACGTCCTCCTGTCCGTATTGGGGAAGCTACTGGGAATGCCTCCTTTAACAGGTCGTATTCTCTGACGGAGGCCTTTGAGGAGGCTGACGTTGTGGCATTGGTCCAGGTAGGGAACTGGCTGGGGGAAAATACGGATGGGTTCCCCTATACCTATTACGAAGCCGATGCGTTGGAATGCTACAAGGGCGATATCCCCGCCCATTTTACACTGATGCAGTCCGGTGCATCCACGTCAACTTATGAGGACTACCCACTATATACCTATGGCAACCAGCTGCTGCTGTTTCTGGATCAAACTCAGACAGACGGGGGCGAAGCATATATACAATATCCGGGCGCCTATGTGAATGTTTGCTCCTTTATCACCATGATGTACGTGGCGAACGCAGACGACGGCAGCCGCTACTTTGTGGACCGCTTCGGCCTGATGACTTATGAGGAGCTGAGGGCTAATCCAGGCTCCGCGACACTGGGGCAGCCGGCCGCTCAGCTGCGGGACCGTGGGCTGATGGCGGAGCTGAGCGACAATGTGAAGGGGACGGATAAGCTGCTGGCGGAGAGCCTGGCGGCAGCGGGCGATATGCAGAGCAACCCACACGCCGGCATTTCCGCCTTTGTCTATTCCGAGGACACCCTGAAGGCGCTGTTCGCCTCGCTGTCCGGCGAGTGATCGTATCAGAAAAGGGCTTTTTTTGACAAGCAGAAAACCCCCGGCCGGTGGCCGGGGGTTTTTGCTGTGTGGATTGCCGCTTGTTTACTTGACGATCAGGGTCTTGCCGTCCATTTCCTGGGGAGTGGCCAGGCCCATCACATCCAGGATGGTGGGGGCGATATCCGCCAGGCGGCCGGGGCGCAGCTCGTTGCCTGCGCCGCACAGGATGAAGGGCACCAGGTTGGTGGTGTGGGCGGTCATGGGGCTGCCGTCGGGCTGGAGCATGACCTCGGCGTTGCCGTGGTCCGCCGTGACCATGGCGATGCCGCCCATTTTCAGGGTGGCCTCCACCACACGGCCCACGCAGGTGTCCACCGTCTCCACGGCCTTGACAGCCGCCTGGAGAACGCCGGTGTGGCCCACCATGTCGCAGTTGGCGAAGTTCAGGATGATCACGTCATACGCGCCGGAGTTGATGCGCTCAATGCACTTGTCGCACACCTCATAGGCACTCATCTCGGGCTGGAGATCGTAGGTGGCCACCTTGGGGGAGGGCACCAGCACCCGGTCCTCGCCGGGGTACTGCTTTTCCACGCCGCCATTGAAGAAGAAGGTGACATGGGCGTACTTCTCCGTTTCGGCGATGCGCAGCTGGGTCATGCCCATGGCGCTGAGGTATTCGCCCAGGCCATTTTTCACGGGGATACGGGGCCAGGCCACCAGCACGTTGGGCATGGAGGCGTCGTACTCGGTGTTGCAGACGTAGGTGGTGGGGAAAAACTCCCGCTGGAAGCCGTCAAACTCCGGGTCCACGATGGCACGGGTGATTTCCCGGGCCCGGTCGGGGCGGAAGTTGAAGAAGATGATGCTGTCGTTGTCGGAAATGGTGCCGTCCGGGTCGCAGACCACCGGCTCCATAAACTCGTCGGTGACGTCGTTTTCATAGGACTGGGCCACGGCGTCCACCGGGTCGGGATTCTGGATGCCCTCGCCATAGACCATGGCGTCGTAGGCCAGCTGCACCCGCTCCCAGCGGTTGTCCCGGTCCATGGCGTAATACCGGCCCATGACGGTGGCGATTTTTCCCACGCCCAGGGCCCGGCATTTTTCCTGGCAATCGGCCACGAAGCCCTTGCCGCTGGTGGGGGACACGTCCCGCCCGTCCAGAAACGCGTGGACATACACCCGGGTCAGACCCTTGTTCCTGGCCATTTGCAGCAGGGCGTACAGGTGCTGGATGTGGGAGTGGACGCCGCCGTCGGACAGCAGTCCGTACAGGTGCAGGCTGGAGCCCTTTTCCAGGCAGTCGTCCATGGCCTTGTTGTAGGCGGCGTTTTCAAAGAAGCTGCCGTCGTCGATGGCGCGGGAGATGCGGGGCAGGTCCTGGAACACCACCCGGCCGCCGCCGATGTTGGTGTGGCCCACCTCGCTGTTGCCCATCTGCCCGGCGGGCAGCCCCACGTCCAGGCCGCTGGCGGACAGGGTGGTATGGGCATATTCGGCAAACAGCCGGTCCAGCTGGGGCGTTTGGGCCAGGCTGACGGCATTGCCGGGGCCGGGGTCCGTCAGGCCGAAGCCGTCCATGATGATCAGGGTAGTAGGCGCCTTGTTCATTGCGGAACCTCCTGTCGTTTCGCTTAGTCCTGGTTGGCGGCGTTGATGATCTCCACAAAGTCGGCGGGCTTCAGGGCCGCACCGCCGATGAGGCCGCCGTCGATATCGGGCTGGGCCAGCAGCTCGGCGGCGTTGCCGGGCTTCATGGAGCCGCCATACTGGATGGTGATGGAGCGGGCGATACGGGCGCCGTACAGATGGCGCACGGTGGTGCGGATCGAGGTGCAGACCTCGGCGGCCTGCTCGGCGGTGGCGGTCTTGCCGGTGCCAATGGCCCAGATGGGCTCATAGGCGATGACGCACTTGCGCAGCTTTTCGGCGGGCACACCGGCCAGGGCGGACTTCACCTGCAGGGCGATGAGCTCCATGGTGATGCCCAGCTCCCGCTGCTCCAGGCTCTCGCCCACGCAGATAATGGGGTGCAGCCCGGCCTCCAGAGCGGCCAGAACCTTCTTGTTGACGGTGAAATCCGTTTCGCCGAAATACTGGCGGCGCTCGGAATGGCCGATGATGACGTACTTGACGCCCAGGTCCTTCAGCATATCGGCGGACACCTCGCCGGTGTAGGCCCCGGACTTTTCATAGAACAGGTTCTGAGCGCCCACGGAAATGCGCAGGTCCTTGAAGGCCTTCAGAGCGGTGGGAATGTTGACAAAGGGGACGCATACCACCACGTCGCACCACTTGGCGCGGGGCATGATAGCCTTGATGTCCTCGGCAAACTTTTTGGTGTCGCTGGCGGTCATGTTCATTTTCCAGTTGCCGGCGATAATGGTCTTGCGATATCTGCGATTCATGATGCTTGTTACTCCTCTTACCTAATAATATATTCTCGAAGGGAGGAAGGGGTTCCTCCCCTGGCGTTACTTATCCAGCAGGCAGGCCACGCCCGGCAGCTCAATGCCCTCCAGAAACTCCAGGGACGCGCCGCCGCCGGTGGAGATGTGGGTGATCCTGTCGGCAAAGCCCATCTGCTCCACCGCCGCCGCGCTGTCGCCGCCGCCCACGATGGTCACGGCGCCGCTGTCGGCCAGGGCCTGGGCCATAGCCCGGGTACCGGCGGCAAACTTTTCAAATTCGAACACGCCCATGGGGCCGTTCCACACAACGGTGCCCGCGCCCCGGACGGCGGCGCAGAAGGTGCGGATGGTCTCCGGCCCGATGTCCAGGCCCTCCATATCGTCGGGGATGGCGTCGGTGGGCACCACAAGGCTGTCGGCATCGGCGGAAAACTCCGCCGCGGCCACGGTATCGGTGGGCAGAAGCAGCTGCACGCCCCGGTCCTTGGCCTTCCGGAGCATCTCCAGGGCATAGTCCAGCTTATCCGGCTCGCACAGGCTCTTGCCGATGGAGCCGCCCTGGGCCCGGGCAAAGGTATAGGCCATGCCGCCGCCGATGATGATGGTGTCGGCCTTTTCCAGCAGGTTGTTGATGACGCCGATCTTGTCGGACACCTTGGCCCCGCCCAGCACGGCCACAAAGGGACGCTTGGGGTTTTCCAGAGCACCGCCCATGATCTCCAGCTCCCGGGCCACCAGCAGGCCGGACACGGCAGGCAGGAAGGCTGCCACACCGGCGGTGGAGGCGTGGGCCCGGTGCACGGTGCCGAAGGCATCGGAAACATACAGCTCTGCCATAGAGGCAAGCTCCCGGGCAAACTCGGGGTCGTTCTTCTCCTCGCGGGGGTCAAAGCGCAGGTTTTCCAGCAGCATGATCTGGCCGCCCTGCAGGGCCGCAGCCTTGGCCTTGGCATCCTCGCCCACGATGTCCTTGGCAAAAATGACCTCCTGGCCCAGCAGCTGGCTCAGCCGCTCCGCCACAGGCCGCAGCGTCAGACTGTCCTTCCACTGCCCCTTGGGCTTGCCAAGGTGAGAGCAGGCGATCACCGCCGCGCCCCGCTCCAGCAGATACCGGATGGTGGGAAGACTGGCCACAATGCGCTTGTCGCTGGTGATGGCGTGGGTCTCCTTATCCTGGGGCACGTTGAAATCGCAGCGCAGCAGGATCTTCTTGCCTGCCACGTCCACGTCCATGATGGTTTTCTTATTGTAATTCATATCGGTACGCTCCTTTATGAAAATAATACTCAATTTATACTCACTTTGCCATTTCCCCGCAGCGCATCAACCCCGGGAACTCCTGCTGCCGCAGCGCCTCGTAGGTCAGCACCGCCACGGAGTTGCTGAGATTCAGGCTCCGGGCCGGGGACACCATGGGCAGGCGGATGCAGCGATCATAGTGGGCCGTGCGGAATGCTTCCGGCAGACCCGCCGTCTCCTTGCCGAAGAACAGCCAGCAGCCCTCCCGGAACCGGGCCTGACAATAATCCTGGGGGGCCTTGGTGGTGGCCAGCCACAGGTCGTCCGCCGCCTCCGGGTGCTTCCGGAAGAAATCGTCCAGGCTCTCATAGTCGAATACCCGGACCAGGTGCCAGTAATCCAGGCCGGCGCGCTTCACCGCCCGGTCAGAGATGTCGAAGCCCAACGGACGGATCAGATGCAGATCGCAGCCGGTGGCCGCACAGGTGCGAGCAATATTCCCGCAGTTCTGGGGGATTTCCGGCTCAACCAGAACAATATGCACCATCTTTCCGTCGCTCCCTTCGGCACCTGCCTGACATGACCAGCCTATTGTAATGCAATTCCCTAAAGAATGCAACTGGAAATTGTTAATTCTGGGTATTTTTTCTTAAAAGTACAAAAATATGCAGGTGAATTGTAAGGGTTTTCTTGTTTTTTGCGGCACTGGAAATTATTGCCAGAAAAAAACGCAAAAATACTGGATTTTCACGCAGAGCATGATATAATGGAATTAACTATAGAAGGGGGGATGGTTCCCATGAACTGTAAAATTGCGATTTTCGACCTGAAGGGCGCTTTGGCCCCCGAGGATCAACCGCTGATGCTGGAGCCTGTCCTGTTTTGTCCGGTGCTGACCTGGATGGCGCAGGAATTGATGTGCTGCGGTGTGCAGCGGTATTTTATTGTCTGCCGGGAAAACTGGCGGGAGGAGGCCCGGGAGGCGCTCCAGGGCTTCGACGCAGAATTTTTTGACGATGTCCCGGCGGCGCTTTCTGCCGCCGAGGAGGACGTGATGGTAGTTCCCGGGCCTGTGGTACCGGTATACGGACCGGAGGACCGGAACGTATACGCCGCCGATGCGGCGGTGCTGCGCTCCAGGCTGCGGGAGGGTACGTCCCTGACCGACTGCCCGGCGGAAGCCGTGGGCGTCCGCGCCCTGTGGCAGCCCCGGGAGCAGGCTCCTGCATTCCGGGCCTTTTCTTCGACGGCGGAGCTGAACGCCGCCATGCCCGCTGCCCGTGAGCTGCTGATGCGCCGCATGGCGTCCAACGGCGTCACCGTGGTGGACCCCGTCAACACCTATGTGGACCCTCGCTGCTCCGTGGCTCCCGGCGTGACCCTGCTGCCGGGCACCATCCTGCGGGGACACACCGCCATCGCTGCGGGCTGCGAGATCGGCCCCAATTCCATGGTGCGGGACTGCATCGTGGGGGAGGGGACCACCGTCAATGCCTCGCAGGTCAACGAGAGCACCATCGGCAGCCACACCACCGTGGGGCCCTTTACCTATGTTCGTCCCGGCTGCCGCATCGGCGACCACTGCCGGGTGGGGGACTTTGTGGAGGTGAAGAACTCCGTCATCGGCGACGGCACCAAGATCAGCCATCTGACCTATGTGGGCGACAGCGACGTGGGCCGGCGGGTGAACTTCGGCTGCGGCACCGTTACCACCAACTATGACGGGCATAAGAAGTTCCGCTGCACCATCGGCGACGACGCATTCCTGGGCTGCAATACCAACCTCATCGCGCCCGTCACCGTGGGGGACCGGGCCTATACCGCCGCCGGGTCCACCATTACCGACAACGTGCCCGACGGAGCCCTGGCCATTGCCCGGGCCCGGCAGACCAACAAGGAGGGCTGGGCCGACCGGCTGCGGGCCCTGTGGAAAAAGAACCAGTGAGTATCGGCGCCAGCCGTCTCAAATACATCAATACCAAGAGAGATTTTTTTGAGTAAGATAGAAAGCGAGTGTGTAGAAAATGATTTCTCATGGCAAGGACATCAAGGTGTTCACCGGTAACTCCAACCCCGCCCTGGCAAAGGAGATCTGCCAGGTCATCGGCACCAAGCTGGGCGAGTCCGAGGTCAAGACCTTCGCCGACGGCGAAGTGTCCGTCTCCCTGTATGAGACGGTCCGCGGCAGCGACGTGTTCCTCATCAACTCCACCTGCAAGCCGGTCAATGACAGCCTCATGGAGCTGCTGATCATGATCGACGCCTGCCGCCGCGCCTCCGCCGGCCGCATCACCGCCGTGATTCCCTATTTCGGCTATGCCCGTCAGGACCGCAAGGCCAAGAGCCGCGACCCCATCTCCGCCAAGCTGGTGGCCAACATGATCGTGGCCGCAGGCGCGGACCGCGTGCTGACCATGGACCTGCACGCCAGCCAGATCCAGGGCTTCTTTGATATCCCTGTGGACAATCTGCTGGGTAACCCCGTGTTTGTAGATTACTACGCCAAGAAGTTCGGTGAGCGCGCCGAGGACATGGTGGTGGTTTCTCCCGACGTGGGCTCCGTGGCCCGGGCCCGCACCTTTGCCCAGAAGCTGCATATGAGCCTTGCCATCGTGGATAAGCGCCGCCAGAAGGCCAACCAGTGCGAGGTCATGAACGTTATCGGCGACGTGGCCGGAAAAGACTGCATCCTGTTCGACGACATGGTGGATACCGCCGGCTCCCTGTGCAACGCCGCCAAGGCCATCGTGGAGGTGGGCGGCGCCAAGAGCGTGTATGCCTGCGCCAGCCACGGCGTGCTGTCCGGCCCCGCTCTGGAGCGGCTGGAGAACAGCAGCATCACGGAGCTGGCTCTGCTGAATACCATTCCCGAGACCCAGGGCGCCGGGTGCAGCAAGATCAAGTATCTGTCCGTTGCTCCCATGTTCGGCGAGGCCATTGAGCGCATTTATCAGGAAATTTCCATCTCCAAGCTGTTCAACTGAGAAAAGCTGTGCTATAATAGTCGGGCGCTTTTGCGCCCGACTATATTTTTGCACCGGAGCTTTCCGGCGACAAAGGATGTGACGCTATGTTTTTTCATCGCAGCGGCGGCGGGGTGAGCTGGCTGCTGGTGGGCCTGGGGAATCCCGGGGCCAAGTATGCCAGCACCCGGCACAACATGGGCTTTCTGGCCCTGGACGGCCTGGCGGACCGGGAGGGCTTCCGCTTTAACAAGCTGCGCTTCCGGGCCTGGACGGCTCAGTGGAAGGTGGGGGATCAGCAGGTGCTGGTGATGAAGCCCCAGACGTATATGAATCTGTCCGGCGAGTCTGTGGGCGAGGCGGCGCGGTTTTACAAGATCCCGGCGGACCATGTGCTGGTCATCAGCGACGACGTGTCCCTGCCGGCCGGAAAGCTGCGCATCCGGGCCGGGGGCAGCGCCGGAGGGCACAACGGGCTGAAGAATATCATCCAGCATCTGGGCACCGACCGATTCCCCCGGATCAAGGTGGGGGTAGGCTCTCCTCAGCAGGCGGACTATGACATGGTGGACTGGGTCATCGGCAAGCCCATGGGGGAGGATCAGAGGGCCCTGATGGAGGCCCTGGACCGGGCCGGCGAGGCGGCCAAGGTCCTGATTTCCGACGGCATAGACCGGGCTATGAACCGGTTCAATTGAAGAATGCAGACTCATTCGTCAGCAAAATAGGCAAAAAGAGGGTCCCGCCGGATGGCGGGACCCTCTTTTTGCTGATACTGCCTGCATATATTATGGTCAGGCGGCCTGGACCTCAAATTTCAGCACACCCTCGGCCCCGGAAACGCGGGCCATCATGGCCTCCAGATCCTCCACCATTTCGCTGGTCTCGGCGGAAATGGTGACGCCGGCGCAGCCGTTGGTGGGGATGGTCTGGTTGATGGTGAGTATATTTGCGCCGGAATTGGCAAAAATAGACAGGAAGTTGGACAGCACGCCGGGGTTATCCTTCAGCAGGGCGTAAAACGTGATGATGTGACCGGCCTTCATGTCCTGGAAGGGCTGCACCGCGTCCTTGTACTTGTAAAACGCGCTGCGGCTGATGCCCACCATCCGGGCTGCCTCGCCCACGGTAGCCGCCTCGCCCACCTGGAGCATCCGGCGTGCCTCCGCCACCTTTATGAATACCTCCGGCAGGGCTTCTGCCGATACGATGTAATATTTCTGATTGCTCATGGCCGTAAACCTCCGCTGATGTGTCCGGCGGAGACGCGGCCCCGCCGTTTCTTTTGGCCATTATCATACCATGTTGTTTGGCAAAACACAACTGTTTTCGTAGGAGGGAGCATACAAAAATGCAGGAAAAGCAGCGGGCTTTTTTGGTGCGGACTGCCTATTGGGCCGTTTGGGCGGTGCTGCTGTGGCTGGGGGTGCGGTATCTGCTGCGGTGGCTGCTGCCGTTTCTGCTGGCCCTGGCCCTGGCGGCGGCGGTGGAGCCGGTGATCGCCTGGTGCCGCCGGCGGATGGGCCTGAAGCGGGGGTTCACGGCGGCGGTGGTGACCATCGCCGTCACCGGGGCCATACTGGCGCTGGCGGCGGTGATCGTGTGGCAGCTGATCCGTCAGGCGGCGGAGCTGCTGGGGCAGCTCCCCGGGCTTCTGGCGGGGCTGCCGGGCATGACGGAGAACCTGCGGCAGCGGCTGGAGGACTTCTGCGCCGCCTGTCCCCAGGGGCTGCGGAGCTGGCTGGAGGAGGTCCCCGCCCTGCTGGGGACCCTGGCGGCGGTGCTGGCGGAGCGGGCCAGCGGGGCGTGCATTACAGCGGCGGGGGCCCTGGCGGCGGCTTTGCCCGGGGTGTTCCTGTTCTGCGGCACCACGGCCCTGGCGGTGTTTTTCACCACCGGCAGCTATCCCCGGATCATGGCCTTCTTCCGCCGCCAGCTGGGAACGCGGCTGGACAGGGCCCGGGGTGTCAAGGCGAATCTCCTGTCCACCCTGGGGAAATGGTTCCGGGCCCAGGCCATTCTGCTGGGGGTCACGTTCTGTGAGCTGCTGGCGGGCTTTCTGCTGATGGGCCAGCGATACGCCCTGCTGCTGGCCGCCGTTACTGCGCTGGTGGACGCCCTGCCGGTGTTCGGCACCGGCACGGTCCTGCTGCCATGGGCGGCGGTGTGTCTGCTGGCGGGGCAGGCCCCCCGGGCGGTGGCCTTGGCGGCCCTGTATGCGGTGATCTCCGCCGTGCGCAGCCTTCTGGAGCCCAAGGTCATGGCCGCCCAGGCGGGCCTGCCTCCCCTGGCGGCTCTGGCGGCCATGTACGCCGGGTTCCGGGCCTTTGGCGTGGCGGGCATGATCCTGCTGCCTGTGGCGCTGCTGTTCGTCAAGCAGCTCCATGACCAGGGCTATGTGGGGCTGTGGAAATAGCCGCAAAAAGCGAAAAAAGCTGTTTTCTTGCCGGATGATCTGTGGTATAATGGGATGTTAGTGAAGATTTTCGGTAGGAGAGAACACAGACATGAACAAGCAACGCCGCGCCGACCTGCTGCTGGTGATGACCACCTTTTTCTGGGGCGCCAGCTATTACCTGACGGATATCTGCCTGGCGGATCTGCCGCCCATGACCCTTAATGCCTTTCGCTTCATCGTGGCCTTTGTGGTTCTGGGGCTGGTTTTCTGGAAGCACGTGGTCCATGTGAACCGCATCACCCTGCGGTACAGCCTCGTCGTGGGCCTGGCCCTGGCAGGGACGTACGTGGCGTATAACTACGGCATTACCCGCACTTCCCTCTCCAACGCCGCTTTCATCTGTGCCCTGCAGGTGATCTTCGCCCCGCTGCTGGGCTTTCTGTTCTTCCGGCAGAGACCCGGGTGGAAGCTGGGGGCGGCGCTGGTGGTGTGCACGGTGGGTATGGCCCTGTTGACGCTGAACGGTCAGCTGCGCCCGGCCTCCGGGGACCTGATCTGTATCATCACGCCCCTGTGCTATGCCGCAGACCTGCTGATTACGGAGAAGGCCGTCCGGGACCCCCGGGTGGACCCCCTGGGCCTGGGCGTGTGCCAGCTGGCAGTGGTGGGCGCCGTGACCCTGGCCCTGGCTCTGGTGCTGGGGGAACCCATCCATCTGCCTTCCTCCGGCAAAACCTGGGCGGCGGCGCTGTTTCTGGGCGTGGTATGCTCCGGCGTTGCCTTCGTCATTCAGTCTGTCCAGCAGCAGTATACCACCGCCAGCCATGTGGGCCTGATCTTTACCCTGGAGCCGGTATTTGCCTCCATGGTGGCCTTTGTCATGACCGGCGAGGTCCTGTCTCTGCGGGGCTATATCGGCGCGGCGCTGATGCTGCTGAGCCTGTTCATCATGGAGGGCGACTGGTCCTTCCTCCGCCGCAAAAAGCATACATAAAGGAGAACTTACCGTGGATAAACGATTGGAGCGCATCCTGCCCCGGGTGCAGAAGCCTGCCCGCTACGTGGGCGGGGAATACAACGCCGTGAAGAAGGACCCGGCCCGGGTGGATACCCGCATTGCCTTCTGCTTCCCGGACACCTATGAGATCGGCATGTCCAACCTGGGCATGCGCATTCTCTACGGCGTTATGAACAACATGGAGGGCGTGTGGTGCCAGCGGGTGTTTGCCCCCTGGGGCGACATGGAGGAGGAGATGCGCCGGGCGGGGATGCCCCTGTTCGCCCTGGAATCCGGCCAGCCCATCACGGACTTTGACATCGTGGCCTTCTCCGTGGGCTATGAGATGGCCTTTCCCGCCATCCTGAATATGCTGGACCTGGCAAGCATTCCCATTCACAGCGCGGAGCGCACGGCCCTGACCCCACTGGTCATCGCCGGGGGCACCGCCATGTACAATGCCGAGCCCATCGCCGACTTCATCGACCTGGTAAGCCTGGGCGAGGGAGAGGATCTCACCGTGGAGCTGGTGGAGCTGCACCGCCAGGCCCGGCGGGAGGGCTGGTCCAAGGAGGAGTTTCTCCGGGCTGCTGCCCGGCTGCCGGGGATCTATGTCCCCAGCCTGTACGACGTGACATATCACGATGACGGCACCGTGGCCGCCATTACCCCCCGGGACGGGGCTCCGGCGGTGGTGACCAAGCGCATCGTCCGGGATATGGACAGGTCCTTCTTTCCCACAAAAACCATTGTACCCTCCACGGAGATCGTCCAGGACCGGGTGATGCTGGAGCTGTTCCGGGGCTGCATCCGGGGGTGCCGGTTCTGTCAGGCGGGGTATGTGTACCGCCCCGTCCGCAACCGCAGCCGGGAGCTTTGCGCCCGGTACGGCGTGGAGGCCTGCAACGACTCCGGATACCAGGAGGTGACGCTGTCCAGCCTGTCCACCAGCGACTATCCGCCGCTGACGGAGCTGTGCGATGAGCTGGAGCCCTTCTGCCAGCAGCGGCACGTGAATCTCTCTCTGCCCAGTCTGCGGGCGGATAATTTCTCCATGAGCCTGATGGAGCGGCTGGCCAAGGGCCGCAAAACCGGTCTGACCTTCGCCCCGGAGGCCGGGACCCAGCGGCTCCGGGACGTGATCAACAAGAACGTCACCCAGGAGGACCTGCTGCAGTCCTGCCGCACGGCCTTCGCCGGGGGGTACAGCGCCGTGAAGCTGTATTTCATGCTGGGCCTGCCCACGGAAACCGACGAGGACGTGCTGGGCATCGCTGATCTGGCGGCCCGGGTCATGCACGGCTGGCGGGAGAGCGCCAGCAACAAAAACCGCGGCGTCCGCATCACCGTGTCCACCTCCTGGTTCGTGCCGAAGCCCCACACGGCCTTTCAGTGGGAGCCGCAGATCGCCAAGGAGGAGTATGAGCGCCGGGTGAATCTGCTGCGGGAGGCCATCAAAACAAAAACCGTCACCTATAATTGGCACGATTCCGACACCAGCTTCCTGGAGGCCGTGCTGGCCCGAGGGGACCGGCGCATGGGCCGGGTGCTGGAGGCCGCATGGCGCAAGGGGGCCAAGCTGGACGCCTGGGTGGAGTATTTCTCCCTGGACCGCTGGCTGGAGGCCTTTGACCAGTGCGGGCTGGACCCACACTTTTACGCCAACCGCATCCGGCAGCGGGACGAGCTGATGCCCTGGGCCATGATCTCCAGCGGCGTCACGGAGAGCTATCTCTGGCGGGAGCGGGAGCGGGCCTTTGCCGGGGTCACCACCCCGGACTGCCGCACCCACTGCAACGCCTGCGGCGCCAACCGATTGGTAGGAGGGAAATGCGATGTCTAAGCTGCGGCTGCTGTTTGTGAAGGAGGGGCCCGCCTCCTATATCTCCAATCTGGACCTGCTGCGGACGGTGCAGCGGGCCTTCCCCCGGACGGAGCTGGACATCAGGCACTCCCAGGGCTTCCACCCCCACCCCATCATCTCCATCGTCCTGCCTCTGCCGGTGGGCCAGTCCAGCGACTGCGAGCTGCTGGACTTTGAGGTCACCCAGGAAACGGACGGGGCGGGCATCGCGGAAAAGCTCAACGGGGTCTGCCGGAGGGGCTGACCATTCTGGATTGCTACGAGGCCCGCCGCCCCGTGCGGGAGCTGATGTATTTGCAGGCGGATATGGAGCTGGACTATGACCGGGGCGTGCCCCATGGGGCCGCCCAGGCGCTGACGGAGCTGCTGCGCCGCCGGGAGCTTCTGATCGAAAAGCGCACCAAGCGCAAGCAGCTGGCGGAGGTGGACATCGCGCCTATGATCCGGGACATTTCCTTTACCCAGGGAGAAAATGTTATTCGGGCCGCCGTGACGGTGCAGGCCCAGAACCCCGGCCTGAATCCCCAGCTGCTGGAAAAGGCCATCGCCCGGTACCTGCCGGAGCTGACTCCGGACTTCGTCCGCGTCCGCCGCCGGGAACTGCTGGACGCCGACGGCCAGGTGTTCCGATGATCCCATCACCCGAAGGGCGACCCCCTTCGGGTGATCTTCTTGCCCCGGCGATGAGGGGGCCGGAGGACAGCGTCCTATGTTTCGTATAAATGACGTTCCCGGTAACGGCGGATTCCTTGACGCTGGGGGCAGTTTGCGGTACAATAGGGCCAGAATGCGGTATTATGCCCCGGGATTTGGGGCGGTTATGATAACATATAGGGAGATTTTTCCATGAACTTGCTTGAAAACACCCAGCTTTACCGTACCTACGGCGCGCACCCGGCGGGGCAGGGTTGGTCCTTCCGGGTCTATGCCCCCAATGCCCGGAATGCGGCTCTGGCCGGTGACTTCAATGGCTGGCAGCCTGCCCCCATGCAGCGCCAGGGCGGCGACTGGGTCCTCGCCGTTCCCGATGCCCAGCCCGGTCAATGCTACAAATACGTCATCACCGGCGCCGACGGTCAGGTCCGCTGGAAGGCAGACCCCTATGGCACCTATGCCCAGCTGCGGCCTGACACCGCCAGCCGCCTGTACGATGTGTCCGGCTTCCGCTGGCACGACGACGTGTGGCGGGAGCGCCGGAGGGAAACGCCGCTGACCGACGGCCCCCTGAACATCTATGAGGTCCATCCCGGCTCCTGGCGGCGGGATGAGGACGGCGGTTTTCTCAACTACCGCCAGCTGGCAGACCGGCTGGCCCCCTATGTCCGGGACATGGGCTATAACGCCGTGGAGCTGCTGCCGGTGACGGAATATCCCCTGGACGACTCCTGGGGTTATCAGTGCGTGGGCTATTTTGCCCCCACCAGCCGCTATGGCGAGCCCCACGACTTCATGTATCTGGTGGACCGGCTGCACCGGGCGGGCCTGGCGGTGATTCTGGACTGGGTCCCGGCTCACTTCTGCAAGGACGCCCACGGCCTCATCGACTTCGACGGCACCAGCCTGTATGAATATGCCGACCCCCTGAAGCGGGAGCATGAGGGCTGGGGCACCCGGGTCTTTGATTTCGGCAAGGACGACGTGCGGTCCTTCCTGCTGTCCTCCGCCCGCTGGTGGATGGAGGAATACCATGTGGACGGTCTGCGGGTGGATGCTGTGGCCTCCATGCTGTACCTGGATTATGGCCGCACGGAGTGGCGGCCCAACGTTCACGGGGGGCATGAAAATCTGGAGGCCATCTCGTTTTTGCAGGACCTGAACCGGCTGGCGGCGTCTATGGATCCCCCGGCACTGACGGCGGCGGAGGAATCCACCGCCTGGCCCAAGGTCACCTGGCCCATTGCCGACGGCGGTCTGGGCTTCGGACTGAAATGGAACATGGGTTGGATGAATGATGTGTGTCACTACCTGAAAATGGACCCCTGGTTCCGGCAGTTCCACCACAAGGACGTAACGTTTTCCATGATGTACGCCTTTTCCGAGCGGTTCGTGCTGCCTCTGTCCCACGACGAGGTGGTTTATATGAAGGGCTCCCTCCGGGGCAAAATGCCCGGGGATGACTGGCGGCAGCTGGCGGGGGTCCGGAGCTTTACGGCCTATATGCTGGCCCATCCCGGCAAAAAGCTGACGTTTATGGGGGCAGAGCTGGGCCAGTGGCACGAGTGGGACTTCAAGGGCCAGCTGGACTGGTACCTGCTGGACAATGACGCCTGCTGCCGCACCCACCAGTGCATCCGGGCACTGAACCGGTTTTACAAGAAATCCCATCCCCTGTGGGAAAACGACCAGGATTGGGACGGCTTCCAGTGGCTGGTGGCCGATGACAACCACAACAACGTGCTGGTTTTCCTGCGCCGTGACCGGAAGGGCCGGGAGCTGATCTGCGTGGTGAACTTCTCCCCGGAGGCCCATGAGGGCTATCGCTTCGGCGTCCCGGGGAAGCTGTATTACGAGGAAGTGTTCAACACCGACGACGTCGCCTGGGGCGGCTCCGGTGTGTGCAATACCGGGCCCATTCCTGTGGAAAACATCCCATCCCATGGGCGGGACACCTCCATTTCCCTGCGGGTGCCGCCTCTGGGCGCCGTATTTTTGCAGGGAAGGGTGCGGCGCAGAAAAACCAAGGAGTAATCGACAGACTGGAGGGAATGAACAGACATGAAGAAAGAATGCGTGGCCATGCTGCTGGCCGGGGGACAAGGCAGCCGCCTGTATGTCCTCACCGGCGACATGGCAAAGCCTGCGGTGCCCTTTGGAGGAAAGTTCCGCATCATTGACTTTCCCCTGTCCAACTGCACCAATTCCGGCATCGACACCGTGGGTGTGCTGACCCAGTACCGCCCCCTGGAGCTCAACGGCTACATCGGCAGCGGCCAGCCCTGGGAGCTGGACCGGCTCAACGGCGGCGTCCATATTCTGCCGCCGTACCAGAGCGCCTCCGGCGCCTCCTGGTACAAGGGCACCGCCAACGCCATTTATCAGAACATCGGCTTTGTGGACCTGTACGACCCGGAGTATGTGGCGGTGCTGTCCGGCGACCACATTTATAAGATGGACTATTCCCGGATGCTCCAGCACCACAAGGACGCCGGGGCCGCCTGCACCATCTCCGTGATGGAGGTCCCCTGGTCCGAGGCCAGCCGCTTCGGCATCATGTCCGTGGACGAGCATGACCGCATCACCGCCTTCGCCGAAAAGCCCAAGGAGCCTGAAAGCAACCTGGCCTCCATGGGCATCTATATCTTCACCTGGCAGAAGCTCCGCTCCTATCTGCTGGCCGACGAGGCCGACCCCACCTCCGACAACGATTTCGGCAAGAACATCATCCCCGCTATGCTGGACGCCGGAGAGGTCATGTCCGCCTATCGGTTCGAGGGCTACTGGAAGGATGTGGGCACCCTGGACTCCCTGTGGGACGCCAATATGGACATGCTGTCCCCGGGGTCGGGGCTGAACCTGCTGGACAAGAAATGGCCCATCTATTGCCGGACCCCGTCCTGCCCGCCGGCGTTTCTGGGCCCCCACGCCGACGTGGGCAACAGCGCCGTGGCCAAGGGCTGCGGCATCCTGGGCGAGGTGAAAAACAGCGTCCTCAGCTATAATACCCAGGTGGGCCAGGGGGCCAGCGTGTCCTATTCCGTGGTCATGCCCGGGGCCGTTATCGAGGAGGGCGCGGTGGTGCAGTATGCCATCATCGGCGAGCGCTGCCGGGTTGGCCGGGGCGCTCAGGTAGGCGCGCCGCCGGAAACCGCCCAGGACCCCGCCGAGTGGGGCATCGCCGTCCTGGGGCCGGACACCGTCATCGCCCCCGGCGAGGTGGTGCCTGCCAAGGCTCTGCTGGACCGTCATCACGGGGAGGTGGAAGCATGAACGGTATGCACGGCATCATTTTCTCCTATGAGAAGAAAACCGGGCTGCGGGAGCTGATCGAGCACCGCATCCACGGTTCCATCCCCTTCGGGGGCAACTATCGCGTGGTGGACTTTATGCTGTCCAACATGGTGGGCGCCGGCGTCCGGGATGTGGGCGTCATCATGCACGGCAAGTGCCAGAGTATGCTGGACCATCTGGGCACCGGCAAAAGCTGGGACCTGAGCCGCAACCACGGCGGTCTTACCCTGCTGCCGGCCTTCGCCTATGCCGAGCGGCGGGGCGACGCCGGCCGCTTCCGGGGCAAGGTGGAGGCTCTGGGCTGCGTCATGGACTATCTCAAGGACATCCGTCAGGATTATGTGGTGCTGACCGACAGCGACCTGGTCATCAATCTTCCCCTGGACGACGTGCTGCGGGATCATATTGACTCCGGCGCCGACCTGACGGCGGTGTGCACCTCGCTGCCGGGCCTGGAGAGTGACACCTATTTCCAGCTGGATAACTCCGGGCGCATCGTGGACGTGGCCCACGACGTGTTCACCCCCGAGGGCTTCCGCTGCCTGAACATCTTCGTGCTGCGCCGGGATCTGCTGATCCAGCTGGTGACCGACTGTATGGCGCACAATCAGTACAGCTTCCGCCACAATATTCTCCAGGACAGGAAGGATGCCCTGCATTTCCGGGCCTATGTCTGGGACGGCTACGCCGCCCGCATCGACACCATCGAGTCCTACTACCGCCGCAGCATGGAGCTGCTGCGGCCGGAGATCCGCATGGAGCTGTTCACGCCCCAGCGGCCGATCCTGGCCAAGGAGAACGACTCGCCCTCGTCCTATATGGACGGCTCCTGCGTCAACTCCCTGGTGGCCGACGGCTGCGACATCCAGGGCACGGTGAAAAACTGCGTGCTGTTCCGGGGCGTCCGCATTGAGCCCGGCGCCGACGTGGAGGGCTGCATTCTCTTCAAGGGCACCGTGGTCCGCCGGAATGCCGTCCTGCGGGGCGTTATCACAGACAAATACGTCACCGTTCAGGAGGGGCGCACCCTTATGGGCCACGAGAACTACCCCCTGGTGATCGCCCGGGACGTCACGGTCTGAAGCGGAGGTAAGCATATGAATATTCTGTATATCACCAGCGAGGCGGCTCCGTTCTGCAAAACCGGGGGACTTGCGGACGTGCTGGGCAGCCTGCCCCCTGCCGTGGCGGCGGAGGGCGACCGGGTGTCCGTGCTGCTGCCGCTGTACGGCCAGATCGCCCAGCGCTGGCGGGAGAAGATGAACTTCCGCTGCTACATCTATGTGGACCTGGGCTGGCGGCATGAATACTGCGGCCTGTTCTCCCTGGAATACCGGGGCGTCACCTGGTACTTTGTGGACAACGAGAGGTATTTCCGCCGCCGCAGCCTGTACGGCGACATGGACGACGGCGAGCGCTTTGCCTTCTTCTCCAAGGCGGCGGAGGCACTGCTGCCTCACCTGGCGGAGTATCCCAATGTGATCCACTGCAACGACTGGCAGACGGCTCTGGTGCCGGTGTACCTGCGGGACGCCGGAAACGACCTGCCGGTGGTGTTCACCATCCACAACATCGAGTATCAGGGCAAATACGGCCCCGAGACGGTGGAGGACCTGTTCGGTCTGAACCGGGGCTGGTACGACGGCGGCATCCTGCGGATGGACGGCTGCGTGAACCTGATGAAGGCGGCTATGCTCACCGCCAACGCCGTGACCACCGTCAGCCCCACCTATGCCCGCCAGCTTCACGATCCGGCCTATGCCTGCGGCCTGGAGCAGGTGGTGCAGCTCATCGACTACAAGCTCTCCGGCGTGCTCAACGGCCTGGATATGGAGAGCTTCGACCCGGCCCATGACGCCTCCCTGCCCCAGACCTACGACCCCGACCATATGGAGGGCAAGGCCGTGTGCAAGAGGGAGCTGCAGCGGCAGCTGGGTCTGGCCCAGGAGCCGGACACCCCCCTTACCGCCATCGTCAGCCGCCTGGTGGGACACAAGGGCATGGATCTGGTGTGCCAGGGGCTGGGCGGCATCATGGCCACCGGCTGCCAGCTGGTGGTGCTGGGTCAGGGCGAGCCCCAGTTTGAGGACACCTTCCGCTGGGCCCAGAGCCGCTGGCCGGGCCGCGTATCCGCCCAGATCACCTATTCCGACAACCTTTCCCGCCGGGTTTACGGCGCGGCGGACCTGTTTTTGATGCCGTCCCGCAGCGAGCCCTGCGGCCTGAGCCAGCTGATCGCCATGCGCTACGGCGCGGTGCCCATCGTCCGCCAGACCGGCGGCCTCAACGACACCGTCCGCTCCTGCCAGGTGGGTCAGCCTGACGGCAACGGCTATGTATTCTCCGCCTGCACGGCCCATGACCTGTGCCAGACACTGGGCCAGGCGGTGGGCCTGTACCGGGGCGACCGGCTGGGCTTTGACACCGTGCGCCGCCGGGGCATGACCGAGGACTTCGGCTGGGGCCGCAGCGCCGGGGCCTACCGGCGTATTTACCAAGATCTATCACGGAGGAACCACTAAATGACGTATTATACCAAGGATGCCCTGAAGGAGGCAATTCAACAGAAGCTGCGCCTGAACTACGGCTGCACCGAAAAGCAGGCCACCGACGGGGAGATCATGAAGGCCTGCGCCCTGGCCCTGCGGGACATTATGGCCGTGCGCAGCGTGGACACCCAGGAGCAGACCCAGGAGCGCCAGGAAAAGCGCGTGCACTATATGTCCCTGGAGTTTCTCATGGGCCGCAGCCTGATGAAAAACGCCTATAACCTGGGGATTCTGCCCCAGCTGACCCAGGCGGTGGAGGAGCTGGGCTTCTCCGCCCCGGACATCTTCGACATGGAGCCGGACGCGGGCCTTGGCAACGGCGGCCTGGGCCGCCTGGCCGCCTGCTATCTGGACAGCATGACCACCCTGGACATTCCCGCCACCGGCTACTCCATCTGCTATGAGCTGGGCATTTTCAAGCAGAAGATCGTGGACGGCCAGCAGGTGGAGCTGCCCGACGACTGGCTGAACCTGGGCGATGCATGGCTGATGCCCAAGCCCCAGGAGGCCGAGGAGGTCCATTTCGGCGGCAAGGTCCGCACCCGGTGGGACAACGGGCACCTGATGGTGGTTCACGAGGACTATACCCGGGTGCTGGCCATCCCCTGCGATATGCTGGTGGCCGGGTACAACACGGACCATGTGAATACCCTGCGTCTGTGGGACGCCAAGAGCCCCAAGCCTATCGACATGCAGCTGTTCAGCCAGGGGCAGTATCTGAAGGCCAACGAGGAGCGGGCCATGGCCGACTCCATCAGCACCATTCTCTATCCCGAGGACAACCACTACGAGGGGAAGTCCCTGCGGCTGAAGCAGCAGTACTTCTTCGTGTCGGCCACCCTGCAGTCCATCACCCGCCAGCACATCCAGACCTACGGCACCCTGAAGAACTTCCACGAAAAGAACGTCATCCAGATCAACGACACCCACCCGGCGCTGGTGATCCCGGAGCTGATGCGCATCCTCATCGACGACGCGGGCCTGAGCTGGGACGAGGCCTGGGACATCACCCGCCACTCCGTGGCCTATACCAACCACACCGTGCTGGCCGAGGCACTGGAGAGCTGGCCCCAGCGGCTGTTCGAGACCCTGCTGCCCCGCATCTGGCAGATCATGCAGGAGATCGCCCGCCGCTGGCAGCAGAAGGTGGACGATTTCTATCACGACCCCAAAAAGACGGAGAAAATGGCGGTTATCTGGGACGGCGTGGTCCACATGGCCAACCTCTGCATCGCGGGGGGGATGGCCGTTAACGGCGTGTCCGCTCTGCACTCCGACATTCTCCGCCGCGACGTGTTCCGGGACGCCTGCGGCATGGAGCCGGATAAGTTCAAAAACGTCACCAACGGCGTGGACCACCGGCGCTGGATCAGCCAGATCAACCCCGGACTGGACGGCCTGATCCGGGACTGCATCGGCGAGGGCTATCTTACCCACGCCGGATGCCTGTCCGGTCTGGACCGGTTTGCCGGAGACAAGGCCGTGCTGGACCGGCTGGAGGCCATCAAGCACAACAACAAGCTGGCCTTTGCCCGCTGGGCCAAGGGCCAGCAGGGAGTCACTCTGAACACCGACGCCATCTTCAACGTCCAGGTCAAGCGGCTCCATGAGTACAAGCGCCAGCTGCTGAACGTGCTGCACATCATCAGCCTCTATCAACAGCTCCAGGACGATCCCAACATGGACTTCCGGCCCCAGACCTTCCTGTTCGGGGCAAAGGCCGCCCCGGGCTACGCCGTGGCCAAGCGCATTATCCGCCTTATCAACTCCCTGGCCGACCAGATCAACAGTGACCCCATCTGCCGGGATAAGCTCCAGGTGGTATTCCTGGAGAATTACCGGGTTTCCATGGCGGAGATGCTGATGCCCGCCAGCGAGGTCAGCCAGCAGATCTCCACCGCCGGCAAGGCAGGCCAGACGGCAACCGGCGACATGAAGTTCATGATGACGCGCCCTGACCCTGGGCACCCTGGACGGTGCCAACGTGGAGATGCACCAGGTGCTGGGCGACGAGAATATGTTCCTGTTCGGCCTCACCGCCGACGAGGCCGCCCGCCTGCGCCAGAGCTATGAC